>CHCFC05602__coassemble_123_pt1 | contig 60027 bp, 51 predicted proteins | sample CHCFC05602__metabat2_high_PE_021 | metagenome-assembled genome bin CHCFC05602
CGATAGAAAAAAGCTGGAGCCAATAAAGGGACTCGAACCCTTGACCTGCTGATTACGAATCAGCTGCTCTACCAACTGAGCTATATTGGCGCATCAGCATTGACCATTATAGCAAAGCACCGGGCATTTGTCCAGCCTTTTTTTGAAAAACCCGCCAATCCCCCTGAAAACCGCGCCGCACGCCGTTTCCGCACTTGACGTGCCGTCCGGCGGCGGATATAATACGCATATGTGTCATCAAAATTGCGCGTAGGACGGGGAGGGCTTGGCTGTGCGAAAGGCGCTTGGGATAGCGGCGATGGCCGGGCTGTTTCTGCTCTTGCTCAGCGCGCTGGTGGTGGCTTCGCCTCAGGAGGGCGTGCCCGCACGGCGGATGGAGCCGCCCACGGTGCCGCCGGATGCGACGGTGGCCGCCCTGGCTTCGGCCGAAGGCACGCTGGCCGCACAGGCAAATGCCGGGGTGCAGGGAACCCGCATGGATGCCCGGCTGGATGCGCCGCCCACGGACGGGCTCAGGCGCCAGCCGGAGGGCCGGCACGACGCCAACGGCCGCGTCCTGACCGCGCCGCGGTATGCGCAGAGTGTCTATCAGGTGTTCCGGACGGAGCTGGCGGGCGGATGAAGCCCGCGCTGCCGCACTTTCCTATGAAAATCCCCAAATTTGAAAACGGAAGGATGGTTGACATACCATGAAGGTCAACAATCGCCGCCGCGTCAAGATGAGCAAGCGGACCTCCGCGATCATCGTGCTGTGCGTGGCGCTGGTGCTTACGCTGGCCGTGGGCTATCTGGGGCTCAACGGCACCTGGCTGGACAGCCGGGGACTCTATAAACTGCTGCCCTGGCTGCCCACCTCCGATGTGGACAACTGGCCGCAGTCCATCGCCCTGGGCCTGGACCTCAAGGGCGGCGTATATGTGGAATATGAAGCGACCATGAGCGATGAGATGCGCGAAGAGGGCTATGATTTCGGCACGCTGCTGGACTCCACCATGAGCATCATCGCCAACCGCCTCACCGAAAAGGGATATCCGGAAGCCACCGTCAGCCAGCTGGGCCAGACCGGCATCCGCGTGGAGATCCCCGACGTGACCGACCCCGCCGCCGTGCTGGACCTGATCGGTTCGCCGGCAAAGCTGGAGTTCCTTGATCCTGACGGCAACGTGTTCATGGAGGGCCGCCACCTGCAGTCCGCCACCCCCATCACCAATACCGAGACCGGCCAGCCCGCCATCAGCTTCCGCCTGACCAGCGAGGGCGCGGAGATCTTCGGCGATATGACCGCCCAGTCCATCGGCAAGACCATCACCATCCAGCTGGACGGCGTCGTGCTTATGAGCCCCACTGTCAATGAAGCCATCTATGGCGGCGACGTGATGGTGACCGGCAGCTTCACCGAGGAGCAGACGCAGGACATCTGCCTCAAGCTGCAAAGCGGCGCGCTGCCCCTGGACCTGCGCCAGGACAAGCTGGACACCATCTCCGCCACGCTGGGCATCGACGCGCTGTCCACCAGCATCACGGCGGCCATCATCGGCACCGTGATCGTCATGCTCATCATGCTGGTGCGCTATCGCATGTGCGGTCTGGTGGCTGACTGGGCGCTGTGCGTGTACATCATCCTGCTGTTCCTGTTCATCGCTGTCGTTCCCGGCATCCAGCTCACGCTGCCCGGCATCGCGGGTATCATCCTGGGCATCGGCATGGCGGTGGACGCCAACGTGGTGATCTTCGAGCGCGTGAAGGAGGAGGTCCGCCTGGGCCGCCCGATGATTCACGCCGTGCGTATCGGCTTCAAAAACGCCATGAGCGCCGTGCTCGACGCCAACGTGACCACCATCATCGCCGCCGTGGTGCTTCTGTTCTACGGCACCGGTTCGGTGCAGGGCTTTGCCACCACGCTGCTCTTGGGCGTGATCACCAGCATGATTTCGGCCATCGTGGTCACGCGGTTCCTGCTCACGCGCTTTGTGCGCATTTTCCATGAGCCCAGGCTGTTTGTGGCGGTCAAGCCCGCCGCGGACGCCGCTGTTGAAGGGGAGGCGAAGTAATATGAAAATTCAGAAGCGCGCCCGCATCTGCCTGTGCGTTTCCGCCGCCATCCTGGTGATCGCACTGGTGATGTCTCTGATGGGCTACGGCATCAACTACGGCATCGACTTCGCGGGCGGCCTCAATATCCAGTACGACATGGGCGCCGCCTTTAGCCAGGCCGATGTGGAAACCGCCCTGCGCGACCAGGGCGTCACCCAGTTCACCATTTCCTCCTCCGGCGCCGAGGGTCATGTGCTGCAGATCCGCGTGCCCACCCTCAGCGGCGACGAGGAGATCCAGAACCTGCAAAACGGCCTGGAGGCGGAGCTGTCCCAGATTTATCCCGATATGGACACCGAAACCGCCACCGCCAGCTATGTCGGCCCCGTGGCGGGCGCCACGCTGGTGCGCAACGCGGTGATCAGCGTGCTACTGGCCTCCGCGCTGATGCTGGTCTACATCGCCCTGCGCTTTGACTTTGCATCCGGCCTGGCGGCGGTTATCGGCCTGTTGCACGACGTGCTGATCATGATCGCCTTCATGGTGCTGCTGCGCAGCGTGATTCAGATGAACTCGTCCTTCATCGCGGCCATGCTGACCATCGTGGGCTATTCCATCAACAACACCATCGTCATTTTCGACCGCATCCGCGAGAACAACAAAAAGCCCGCGTATGCCGGCATGAAGCGCGAAGAGGTGGTATCCATCTCCGTGCGCGAGAGCCTGGGCCGCACCATCAACACCACGCTGACCACGCTGGTGACGATCGTGACGCTCTACATCCTGGGCGTGGACACCATCCGCGAGTTCAGCCTGCCCATCATCGTGGGCATCCTGGCGGGCGCCTACAGCGCCAACATGATCAACGGCTACGTGTGGGCCGCTCTGGAGGAGATGCGCCTCGCCCGCAAGGGTCAGAAGAAGCTCAAGGCCAAGAAGGCGTAAGCGCTTTCCCCGAAATTTCATTTCCGCGCCCCTTCGGACATGCCCTGTCCGAAGGGGCCCTTTTGCATGCGCTTCGGGCGAAAAAGGGGGCGTTCCCGAAGCATCCGGGAACGCCCCGCCCTGAGAGCGGACAGGCTTACAGCGCCAGCCGGTAGATGGCCTCGCAGTCCGCGGCCTTCAGGGGCACGAACTGGCCCAGGACACCGCCCGCCATGGCGGCGGCGCGCTCGGCCATGCGGCCAAAGTCCGTATCGCCGATGCCGTTTTCCGTGAGCGTGGTAGTCAGACCCAGGCTGCGGTAGAAGGCCTCCAGCCGGCGGATGCCCTCGGCGGCATCCGCGGCGTCATCGCCGCTGTCGGGCACGTCAAAGACGCGGCGTCCAAACTGCGCCAGCTTGGCCTCGCCGCCGTGGGCCAGGGCGTACTTCATCCACGCCGGGAACACGATGGCCAGCCCCGCGCCATGGGCGATGTCGTAGAGCGCGCTGAGCTCGTGCTCCAGCTTGTGGCTGGCCCAGTCGCCCACACGCCCGGTCTGCAGCAGCGTGTTGTGCGACAGGCAGCCCGCCCACATGATCTCGGCTCGCGCGTCGTAGTTTTCCGGGTCCTGCATCACGATGGGGGCGTTGTTTACCACGGTCTTGAGCGCACCCTCGGTCATGCGGTCGATGAGCTCCACATGTGTCACCCGGGTGAAGTAGCGCTCCATCATGTGCGCCATGATGTCCACCACGCCGCAGGCCGTCTGGAAGGGCGGAAGCGTGTAGGTGAATTCGGGGTTCAGGATGGAGAACTTGGGGAAGTTCAGCGGCGTGTTGCGCCCGCGCTTGCACAGGTCCTCCTCGCGGGTGATGACGCAGGAATCGCTCATCTCGCTGCCCGCCGCGGGAATGGTCACCACCGTGCCCAGCGGCAGCACCTCGGTGTTCTTGCCCTTGCCGTCAAACAAATCCCACACGTCGCCGTCATAGCACACGCCGTTGGCGATGCCCTTGGCGGTGTCGATGGCGCTGCCGCCTCCGACCGCCAGCACCAGCTGAATGCCCTGCTCGCGGCACAGGGCGATGCCCTCGCGCACCAGCGAAAGGCGCGGATTGGGCTGAACGCCGCCCAGTTCCCACACCTGCAAGCCTGCGAGCTGGGCCATCACCTGGTCATAGACGCCGGTACGCTTGATGCTGCCGCCGCCATAGACCAGCAGCACCCGCTCGCCCCAACGGGCGGCCTCGTCGTGCAGGCTGCTCAGCGCGTTTTTGCCAAAGAGGATTTTAGTCGGATTCTGAAACACAAAATCAATCATGACCACAGGCTCCTTTTCTAATATTGGTGAAAAAGGGTTTGCATCATTGTACCACGCCGGGCGGTGTTTGCAAAGCCCCAGGATTGACAGCGGGCCGCCGGCGGGCTATGATGAAATGGCGCGCGGTTTTCTGCCCTGCGCCTGCCGGTGATTCGGACGATACATACATGGAGACAACCGCCTATGCAGACCCTGCTTCAAAAAGCGCGTCCCTTTGTGGGCAGCCGCCGCTTCTATGCCGGCGCGCTGGGGGTGATGGCCCCCGTCGCGGTTCAGCAGCTGATCAACAACCTCTTCAACATGATCGACAATTTGATGGTGGGCAGCCTGGACGCCAGCGGCCTGGCCATGAGCGCCGTGACGGTGGCCAACCGTCCCTACACCATCTTTTTCGGTGTGTTTTTCGGCATGACGGGCGCGGCGGGACTGCTCATCAGCCAGTACTACGGCGCGCGCGACTTCAAGACCTGCCGCGCCCTGTTTGCCCTGCAGGTGGTGATCGGGCTGGCAGCCTCGCTGTGCGTGGGGCTGTGGCTGGCGCTGTGGCCCGAAAGCGTGATGCGCATCTTCGTCAGCGACCCGCGCACCATCTCGCTGGGCATGGAATACCTCAGCATCATCTGGCTGAGCTACCTGCCCCTGGCGGTGAGCAACGTGTGCATCTTCTCGCTGCGCTCCATCGGCGAAAACCGCATGAGCATGCTGGTCAGCCTGGCCGCCATGGGAGTGAACGCGCTTTGCAACTACGCGCTCATCTTCGGGCATTTCGGCCTGCCGGCCATGGGCGTTGCCGGCGCGGCGCTGGGTACGCTCATCGCCCGCACGGTGGAGATGCTGTTCTACCTGCGCATGCTCCTGGGCGGGCGTTCGCTGTTCACGCTGGACCTTCGCGCCGCCTTCCGCCTGCCGCGCGCGGTGGTGCGCGCCTTTGCGGTCAAGGCCGTGCCCCTGATCCTCAACGAGATCCTCTGGAACGTGGGCATGAACGTCTACTTCTGGAGCTACGCGCGTCTGGACGAAAACGCTTTGCCCGCCGTGACCATCGGCGAGCAGATTTCCACCATCGCGGCGGTGCTGGCCACGGGCACGTCCTCGGCGGTGTCGGTGCTCATCGGGGCAGAGCTGGGCGCCGGACGGCTTTCGCAGGCGAGGGCCAACTGCAAAAAGCTTCTCACGCTGGTGACGGCCATCGGGCTGGTATGCGTGGCGCTGTGCCTGGGGCTGGGCGCGATTCTGCCCAACGCCTTCGGGGTGGAGCCGCGGCTGCGCGAGCTGGCCGTGCGCATTGCAACGGTGATGGGCGTGTTCTCGCCGTTCAACTTTCTCTACGGCTTCTGCTTTTACTGCATGCGCGCCGGGGGCGACACGCGCAGCGCCATGCTGCTGGACAGCGGGTATATGTGGCTGGTGCCTGTGCCCGCAAGCTTGCTGATGGCGCTGCTTCTGCCGGGCCGCATCGACATCGCCGCGGCGGTCCTGGTGGTGCAGGTGCTGATGAACCTGAAGGTGATCCCGGCCCTGTGGGTGCTCAAAAGGGGAAGGTGGGTGCGCAATATCACCGCGGAGGGCTCACAGGTGTAAAAAGGGGCCCCGGCTTGTGCATTTTCCCGCTTTGGTGGTATAATAAACTGTTGTGGTATGGCCATGCATGCCTTGCCCGCACGGAAGGAGGGACCCGCCTATGCACAGCCGCCGGTTGGGCGCGCTTTTCTGCCTGCTGCTTTCCATGCTGATCGCGCTGTGCCCCGCGGCGCTCCCGCTCCATGCCGCCGCCGAGGAAGAAACCATCTACTTTATCGCGCCGGAGCTGCCCAGCGATGTGGAGCCCTACGACCCGGAACACCCGGAGGATCTCTATGAGGATCAGCTCTATGCCAAGTCCGCCATCCTCATTGAGGCGTCCTCCGGCGAGGTCATTTTTGAAAAGAACGCGGACGCTACCATGTATCCCGCCTCCACCACCAAGATCATGACCGTGCTTTTGGGCATCATGATGGGCGACATGAACCAGACCGTCTACCTGTCGCAGACCGCCGCCGACATCGGCGACGACAGCTCCGATATGGGCCTGGACGTGGGGGAGAGCATCAACTTCAAGGACCTGCTCTACGGCACCATGGTGCGCTCCGCCAACGAGGGCGCCAACCTCATCGCCGAAACGCTCTACGGCAGCGTGCCGGCCTTTGCCGAGGTCATGAACGAGGCGGCCGCCATGTACGGCTGCACCAGTACGCACTTTGCCAACGCCAACGGCCTGCACGACCCCAACCACTATACCACCGCGCGCGACATGGCCAAGATCGCCCAGGCCGCCATGCAGAACGAAACCTTCCGCGACATCGCCAAAACCTATACCTATTCCCTGCCGCGCAGCAACCTGCACAGCGCGCGCATCCTCACTTCCAGCTCCCGTGCGTTCTTCAACCCCAACCTGGAGGATAACGACGCCTACTATCCCTATGCCATCGGCATCAAGACCGGCTTTACCAACGCGGCGGGCCACTGCTTTGTGGGCGCAGCGGAGCGCGACGGAGTGGAGCTGATTTCGGTGGTGTTCTATAGCACCGAAAACGGACGCTGGACCGATACGGTCAAGCTGATGGAGTACGGATTCTCCCAGTTTGTGAGCATGACGCCTGCGGAGCTTTACGCCGAAAACCCCATCATGGTGGAAACCTCCGGCTTCTCTTTGGATGACGAGGGCTACGGCCGCCTGGAGCTCAACGTGCAGGCCCGCAGCGGGTCGCGCGAGGTGAGCATCGTGGCTACCAAGGCCGAGATGGAAAGCATGGCCCGAAACCTGCGCCAGACCGTGCTGATCGAGTACACCCGCGATTTTGCCGCGCCCATTCAGGCGGGCGAGGTCATGGGCACCATGACCTATTACCCCACCGACGGCGGCAGCCCCGTCACCTATGATCTGGTGGCCTCGCGCACGATCGCGCGCCGCGAAAACGCGCCCCTTTCGCTGGAGGAGATCGTAGAGCAGGTCTATGCCGATCCCAATCCCTTCCCGCCGCTGTCGGTCGAGCTGGTGGTCATGATTTTCCTGCCGGTGGGCGGCGTGTTTGTGGCCATCCGGATTCTGATGCGCGTGTTCCGCCGCACGGGCCGCCACCGCAAGGGCCGCGTGCCCCGGCCGCGCAATCGCTTCTACCGCTGACAGGCATCCATACGAAAGGAGGCGGGGCCGTGGTCGCGCAGGTGATTGTGGACGTGGTTCACACAAACGTGGCCCACCCCTTTTCCTACCTGGTGCCGGAGGGTGAAAGCGTGCCGGTGGGCGCGCGGGTGAGCGTGCCGCTGGGCCGGCGGCGGGTGGACGGCATCGTCGTGGAGCTGCTGGAAGCCCCGCCCGACGGCCTGCCGCCCGAAAAGCTGCGCTCCATCGGCGCCATGCTGGACGACTGCCCGGCGCTGCTGCCGCCCCTGCTGGATCTGGCGCGCGAGCTGGCCGCGCAGGCGCACTGCCCTCTGGCCGAGACGCTGCGGCTGATGCTGCCTGCGGCGATGCGCACCGGTCGCGTGAAACGCAAAAAGGCGCTCTATGCCCGCCTCATGCCCGGCGTGGATGCCGAGGCAGCCGCGCAGGCCCAGCGCCGCGCCCCGAAGCGGGCCACGCTGCTTCGCCTGCTGGCCGGCGGCGCGCCGCGCGCCGTCAAGGAGCTGGAACCGCTGGTGCACCAGCCGCGCGAGGCGCTGAACGCGCTGGAGGCGGCGGGGCTGATTGCCCTGGAGGAGCGCGAGGTGTTCCGTGCGCCCGAAGGCGAGGTGGACGCGGCGCTCACGCAGCCCCCGGAATGGACTCCGGACCAGCGCGAGGCGCTGGATGCGATGCTTCCGGCCCTCCGGCGGGGCGAGGGCGCGTTTCTTCTGCACGGCGTCACCGGCAGCGGCAAGACCGAGGTGTACCTGGCCATGGTGGCCGAGGCGCTCAGGGCGGGCAGGGGCGCGATCATCCTCGTTCCGGAGATCGCCCTCACGCCGCAGATGGTGCGCTGGTTCCGCGCGCGCTTTGGGCCGGAGACGGCGGTCTTGCACAGCCGTCTCACAGACGGCCAGCGATGCGATGAGTGGCGGCGCATCCGCCTGGGTTATGCGCGGGTGGTGGTGGGCGCGCGCAGCGCGGTCTTTGCCCCCGTGGAGAACCTGGGCCTGATCGTAATTGACGAGGAGCATGAGCAGACCTACCTCAGCGACAAGCACCCCCGCTATGATGCGCGCCGCGTGGCCATGAGCCGCTGCGCGCGAGAGGGGGCCACGCTGGTGCTCAGCAGCGCCACGCCCAGCATCCTGTCCTTCGCCATGGCCCGCCGGGGCGACTATACGCTGGTGGAGATGCCCCGCCGCGTGCGCGGATTGCCCCTGCCCGAGGTCACCGTGGTGGACATGCGGCGCGAGCTGGAGGCGGGCAACCGTTCCATCTTCAGCCAGCTGCTGATCGAGCGGCTGGGCGAGTGCCTGCGCGAGGGGCGGCAGGCCATGCTGTTCCTCAACCGGCGGGGATACAACACCTTCGTCAGCTGCCGCAGCTGCGGCTACGTGGTCAAGTGCGAGCGCTGTGACCTGAGCATGACGCTCCACCGCGAGCCGGGCGGCGAAGAGCCCGGGAAGCTCCGCTGTCACATGTGCGGCGCGGAGCGCACCCCGCCCACGACCTGCCCCGAATGCGGCAGCCGCTACATCCGTTATTTCGGCAGCGGCACCCAGCGCGTGGAGGAGGAGGTGCGCCGCCTGTTTCCCGGCGTGGAAACCGTGCGCATGGACATCGACACCACCCGCGGCCGCGACGCGCACGCAAAGCTGCTCGACCGCTTCGGCCGGGGCGAGGCGCAGGTGCTCATCGGCACGCAGATGATCGCCAAGGGGCTGGATTTTCCGCGCGTGACGCTGGTGGGCGTGGTCGCGGCGGATATGACGCTCAACCTGCCGGATTACCGCGCGCCGGAGCGCACGTTTCAGCTCATCACCCAGGTGGCGGGCCGCGCGGGCCGTGCCGGGCTTCCCGGTGAGGTGATCGTGCAGACCTACAAGCCGGAGGACCCCTGCATCCGTGCCGCCGCCGCGCAGGATTATCGCGCGTTTTTCGAGCGGGAATTCAGCCGCCGCCGCGCGGGGCTGTATCCGCCCTTTACGCTGCTTGCGCGCCTGCTGGTGGAGAGCCCCGAGGAGGAGACGGCCCGCCAGACCGCCGAACGCCTCTACGACGTGGTGCGTACCTACCTTTTGTCGCACCCGGCGCAGAAGAAGCGCACCCTCATGCTGCGCGCCGACGAGGCCCCGGTCAAGCGCATCCGCGGGCAGTTCCGCTATCATGTGCTGATGAAGCTGTTCGATCACCCGGACGCATCGCCCCTGTTGGCCCTGCTGGCCGAGCTGGCGGGCGTCGAGGACGGCGCGTGCACCATTTACTGTGAAGTGAACCCCGCTACCATGATGTAGGGGAACAAGGAGTTTGGTCTGAAATGGCAACCAGAAGGATTGTGGAAATCGGAGACGAAAAGCTGCGCAAGCATGCCAAAAAGGTTGAGAAATTCGACCTGCGCCTGCGCATTTTGCTCAAGGACATGGCCGACACCATGTACAAGGCCGACGGCGTGGGTCTGGCCGCGCCGCAGGTGGGTATCCTCAAGCGGGCGGTTGTGGTGGATGTGGGGGAGGGGCTGATCGAGCTGGTCAACCCCGAAATCGTAGCCGCCGAGGGCGAGCAGACCGGCCCCGAAGGGTGCCTGAGCGTGCCCGGCCGCTCCGGCATCGTGGTGCGTCCGGAGCGCGTGACCGTGCGCGCGCAGAATGCGCAGGGCGAACCCATCGAGGTGACGGGCGAGGGCTTCCTCGCGCGCGCCTTCTGCCACGAGATCGACCATCTGGACGGCGTGCTTTACGTGGACAAGATGGTGCGGGAGATCTTCCCCGACGAAGAGGCGGAGGAGGACGGCGAAGCGGAGACGGACGGGGAGGAGGAAGGCCAGTGAAGGTCGTGTTCATGGGCACGCCGGACTTTTCCGTGCCCACGCTTGAGGCGCTGGTGGACGCGGGCTACGAGGTGGCCGGCGTCTTTACCCAGCCGGACCGGCCCAGGGGACGCGGCGGCAAGGTGCAGATGAGCCCCGTGAAGGAGCTGGCCCTGCGCCTGGGCATCCCCGTGTTTCAGCCGCTCAAGATCCGCGCCGACGGGCTGGAGCCCCTGCGAGCGCTCGCGCCGGATATATGCGTGACCGCCGCCTTCGGACAGATTCTTTCCCAGGAGGTGCTGGACGTGCCGCGCCTGGGCACCGTGAACGTGCACGCCTCGCTCCTGCCCCGGCACCGGGGCGCGGCCCCCGTGCAGTGGGCGATCTTAAGCGGCGATGAAGTGACGGGCGTCACCACCATGTTCACCGACCGGGGCATCGACACGGGCGATATGCTGCTGCGCGCCGAAACCCCCGTTTTGCCTGACGATACCGCGGGCACGCTCACCGACCGGCTTTCCAGGATGGGCGCGGAGCTGCTCATCGAGACGCTTCGCCGTCTGGAGGCGGGCGACTGCCCCCGCGAGAAGCAGGACGAGGCCCTCGCCACCTACGACCCCAAGGTAGATAAGGAGATGGGCCGCCTGGATTTCTCACAGACCACGCGGGAATGCGTCAACCGCGTGCGCGCCATGTCGCCGTGGCCCTGTGCCTTCGTGCCGCTGGCGGGGGGCGCGCTCAAGGTGTGGGGCGCCGCCGCGTTTGAAGGGGCTTCGGGCGCGCCGGGCACGGTGCTGCGGGCCAACAAGCGCGACGGGCTGGTGGTGGCGACCGCCGACGGGGCGCTCTCGCTCCTGGAGGTGCAGGCGCCCAATGCCCGCCGCATGGATGCGAAGGCCTTTTTACTGGGACATCCCATCCCCGAGGGAACGATGCTTGACGAGGTGCGCCTATGAGCGAAGAACGCAGAACGAAGGACCGCGCGCGCGGCGAACGCACAGGTGCGCCGCGCGCGTCCCGGCCCGGCCCCCGCGCCGCGCATGCGGACGAGGGTGCGCAGGCGCGAGCGGATAAGCGCCCGGAACGCCGCTCCGGCGGATTTTCTGCCCGTTCCGGCGGGGAAGCCCGCCCGGACCGTGCGCAGAACGCCCGCTCCGCGGGAACGCGCTGCCCGGCGGCGGCCGGCGCGCAGGACCGTCCCCGCGGGGCGCGTCCGTCGGTCGCGCCCCATGCGCCGCGCACGCAGGCCCGCCCCGGCAACCGCGCACCGCGTCCCCGCACGGCCCCTGCGCAAAGCGGCCTGAATGCCCGCCGCCTGGCGCTGGAGGTGCTCACCGACGTGCGCGAAAAAGGCGCCTACGCCTCGCTGGCTTTGGGCGAGCGGCTGCGCGCTGCGCGCCTGTCGCCGGAGGACCGACGGCTGGCCACGGGGCTGGTGTACGGCACGCTGGAGAACCAGCTGCTAATCGACTATGCGCTGGACCGCCTGATGGACCATCCCACCCGCGAGCCCGTGCAGCGCGACATCCTGCGCATGGGCGCGTATCAGATTCTGTTTCTGGACCGCGTGCCCGACAGCGCCGCCGTGGACGAGGCGGTGAAGCTCACCCGCGCCATGGGCATGGAGGCGGCCTGCGGCTTTATCAACGCGGTGCTGCGCAACCTCTCGCGCGGCAAGGACGAGATCGCATGGCCCGACCGGGAGGCCGATCCCATGGCCTATCTCAGCGTGATGGGCAGCATGCCCCTGTGGCTGGTGGAAAAGCTGGTGGCGGCCTACGGCCACGACGAGGCCGAACGCGTCATTCTCTACCGCGAAGAGGAGCATCCCGTATGCGTCCGGCCCAACCTCACGCGCCTGTCCGATGCTGAATTTGTGACCCTGCTTCATGAAAAGGGCTGGCGCGCCGAGCGCGGCCTTGCGCCGCATGCGTGGCTGATCTACGGCGCGGGCGACCTGGCCGCCGACGCGGACTACCGCGCCGGACGCTTCTCCATTCAGGGCCAGAGCAGCATGCTGGCGGCGGAGGCGCTGGAGGTCCGCCCCGGCATGAAGGTGCTGGACGCGTGCGCCGCGCCGGGCGGCAAGTCCGCCTACCTGTGCGAGCAGATGCAGCTGACCGGGCGCGTCTATGCCTGGGAACTGCACGAAAAGCGCGCCCAGCTGCTGGAGGGCGTGCGCAGGCGGCTGGGGCTGGACAACCTGCGCATCTCCGTGCGCGACGCGCTGGACTTCCGGCCCGATTTGGAGGGCACGCTGGACGGCGTTCTGCTCGACGCGCCCTGCGCGGGGCTGGGCGTTCTGAGCCAGAAGCCGGACATCAAGCTGCGTTTGAAGCAGGAGGACATCCCTGCCATCGTCGATACGCAGGGGCGGCTGCTTGATACGGTCTGCCGCTATGTGCGTCCCGGCGGCGCGCTGGTGTACAGCACCTGCTCGCTCCTGCCGGAGGAAAACGGGGACCGGGTGCGCGCCTTTTTGGCATCGCATCCGAACTTTGCCCTGGAGCCCCTGCCCACGAGCTTCCCGGAGGGGCTGCGCGAGCGGCAGACGCCCTTTGGCTTGCAGCTTTTGGGCTGCCGCGACGGCGTGGAGGGCTTCTTCATCGCCCGGATGCGGAGGGTGCGCTGATGGACGACAAGCGCGTACTGATCGACCTGACGCCCGAGGAGCTGGGGGATTTTCTCAAATCCCTGGGCCAGCCCGCCTTCCGCGCCGGCCAGCTGTTTACCTGGCTGCACAAGGGCGTGGCCTTTGCGGATATGGGCAACCTGCCCGCTTCCCTGCGGGCGCAGCTTGAAGAAACCTGCGTGGATCTGCCCATGGCCATCCAGGAGGTCCATCCCTCCAAGCGGGATGATACGGTGAAATTCCTCTTCGCCTGCCGGGACGGCAACATCATCGAGGGCGTGCTCATGCGTTACCGCTACGGCTATTCGCTGTGCATCTCCACGCAGGTGGGGTGCCGGATGGGCTGCGCCTTCTGCGCGAGCACGCTGGAGGGGTGCGTGAGGAACCTTTCGGCGGGCGAGATGCTCTCCGAGGTGCTCCTGGTCAACCGCTTCCTGGGCGACAGAGGCAAGGTGGGACATGTGGTGCTCATGGGCAGCGGCGAACCTCTCGACAACTACGATCAGGTGGTGCGCTTTTTGCGCCTGCTCAATGAGCCAAAGGGCCTGAATATTAGCCTGCGGAACGTGTCCCTGTCCACCTGCGGGCTGGTGGAGGGCATCCGGCGTCTGGAGGGGGAGCATCTGCCCGTAACATTGAGCATCTCCCTGCATGCGCCCAATGACGAGATCCGCCGGCAGATCATGCCCGTGGCCCGCGCCTGGCCCATCGCGCAGCTGATGGAGGCCGTGCGCGCCTATGTGGCCGGCACGGGGAGGCGCGTGGTGTTTGAATATGCGCTCATCGACGGGCTCAACAGCCGGCCCACGCATGCGCATGAGCTGGCCCGGCTGCTTCGTGGCCTGCAGTGCCATGTCAACCTGATTCCCCTCAACTATGTGGACGAGCGCCGGCTGCGCCCCGCTGCGCCCGAGGCGGTGCGCGCCTTCCAGCAGACGCTGGAGGCGGAGCACATCTCCGCCACGGTGCGCCGCGAAATGGGCGCCGATATCGGCGGCGCGTGCGGCCAGCTGCGCCGCAGCCGCCTGCATGCCCAAACCTGATTTTCATCTCCCCAGCGGGAAGGAGCGATAGCGATGCGCGTATGTCAGCGTACCCATCAGGGCCGGGTGCGGTCCAGCAACCAGGACTGCCTCCTCGTGGACGACCGCGTCTACGGCGTGGCCGACGGCATGGGCGGCCATCAGGGCGGCGAAACCGCCAGCCGGGTGGCTGTGCAGGTGCTCAAGAACGCGCTGCGCGGCAAGCTGCCCGACCGCCGCGCGCTGGAGGTGGGCGTGGAAGCCGCCAACCGCCGCGTGTACGACATGGCGCGGCATGACAGCAGCCTGAGCGGCATGGGCACGACCGTCACATTGCTCTGGGAGGACGGAAAGCGCGTGCTGGTGGGCCATGTGGGCGACAGCCGCGCCTACCGCCTGCGCGGGGGCGAGCTTGAGCAGATCACGCAGGACCACAGCATCGTGGCCGAATTGCTGCGCAACAACGTGATCACCACCGAGATGGCGCGCAACCACCCCTACCGCAACGTCATCACCCGCGCCGTGGGTGTGGACCCGGCCGTCGTCCCCGATGTCACCGAGCAGGACAAGCAGCCCGGCGACGTGTGGCTGGTGTGCTCCGACGGACTGTACAACATGGTGTCCGACGATGTGATCCGCGACACCCTCGCCGGCAGCGAAACCGACGAGCAGGCTGCCGACCGCCTACTTTCGCTGGCGCTGGAAAACGGCGGTACCGACAACATCACCTTCGTCATCTGCCGCGTCACGGAGGTGGACGGGCAATGATGAAGGGAATGGTTTTTGCCGAAAGGTACAAGCTGGAGGACTTCATCGGCCAGGGCGGTATGTCGCTGGTGTACCGCGCGGTGGATATCCGCACGGGCCACAGCGTTGCGGTAAAGATCCTCAAAAGCGAATACAACGGCGACAAGGAGTTTCTGGAGCGCTTCCAGCGCGAGGCGCAGGCCGCCAGCCTCATGTCTCACCACAACCTGGTCAACCTTCTTGACGTGGGCGTGGAGGGAGAATACCGCTACCTGGTGCTGGAATACGTCAACGGCAACACCCTCAAGGACATCATCCGCCAGAAGGGCCGTCTCAACTACCAGACCGCTATCCAGATCACCGTGCGCATCCTGAGCGCCCTTCAGCATGCGCATGACAACGGCATCATCCACCGCGACATCAAGCCGCAGAACGTGCTCATTCACGCCGACGGCCATGTGAAGGTGTCGGATTTCGGCATCGCGCGCATGACCAACGCCTTCACCATCAGCAAGGGTGACACGGTGGTGGGCTCGGTACACTATTCCTCGCCCGAGCAGGCCACGGGCAGCGTGGTGGAGGCCACCAGCGACATCTATTCCACCGGCGTGGTCATGTATGAAATGCTCACCGGCCGCGTGCCCTTTGTGGGCGATACGCCGGTGGCCGTGGCCATGCAGCACGTGCAGGACCCGCCTCCGCCCATCACCGATTTCGCGCCCGAAACGCCGCCCGCCGTGGTAGCCGTGGTGATGAAGGCGCTGGAAAAGAACCCGAAAAACCGTTTCCAGAGCGCCCGCGAAATGGCCGACGCCCTCATGAAGGCCAAGGACGGCAAGCTCGATCCTGTCTCGGTCACGCTGGAGTCCTCCGGACCCCGCCCGGCGGTCAAGCCCCCGCAGCAGCCCGCGCGCATGCGTGAGCTCAGCCCCCATGGCGCAACGGCCCGCCGCGCGCCCGTGCGCAGGCGGCGCAGCAGACGCCGCATCGCCGAGCTGGTGCTGTCCGGCCTGGCGGCGGCATGCGTGCTGGCTGCGCTGGCCTTCGGCGTGGTGCAGGTGTATACCCGCGTCAGCCGCAGCGCCGTCGCGCCCGACGTGGTGGGCCTGAGCGTGGGCGACGCGCAGACGCTGGCCCGCCGCGAGGGGCTCAACTGGCAGCAGACCGACATCAACCACGATACCATCCCGGCAGGCACCGTCATCTCGCAGATTCCCGAACCCGACACCGCCATGGAAAAGGGCGACAGCCTGCTGGTGGCGGTCAGCCTGGGTCCGGTGAGCACCGCCATGCCCGATTTGAGCGGTATGAACTACGAGGATGCCACCGCGCGGCTCAAGGACCGCGGCTTTGGCAATATCGTGCTGATCAAAACCGTATCCTCCTCGCCGGTGGGCACGGTGCTGGGGCAGAGCCCCAAGGAGGGCGACAGCTTCATCTCCGGCCAAAGCGCGGAACTGACCATCTCCGGCGGCAGCACCATGGTGCCGGACCTCACGGGCCGGTCCCACGAGGAAGCCACCGCCATGCTCAGGGAAAACAGCCTGACGGAAGGTACGCCCGTGTATGTGGAGGTATCGGAGGAATCCCAGGTGGGCCAGGTGCTGGCACAGATGCCGGCGGTGGGCACCATGGCGGTGCTGGACGCGCCCGTGACGCTGACCGTGGGCATCGAAAGCGAGCCGTATCAGGGAGAATTGAGCCTCGACCTGCCGGCGGCGGATCACGACCGCGTCCTGCGCGTCACCCTTGAGTTGGACGGCGAGGAACGCGTGGAGTACGAGGGCACTGCCGCCGCGACCGGCGGCAACGTGCTGGTGCCGCTCAGCGCCACCGTGGAGGGCGAGGTGCCCTGCCGCGTGTATCTGGACGGCGCGCTGTACCTGGAACAGACCGTAACCCTTAAATGACAGGGAGGGAGAAGGGCTTGCAAAGCGCCGAGGGCGTGATCGTCAAGGGCGTGGGAGGGCTGTACTATGCGCGCGGGGAGGACGGCGGCATGCATGTGCTGCGCGCCCGCGGCATCTTCCGCCGCCAGCATGTGACCCCCATGGTGGGTGACCGCATCCGCTTTACGCCCGGACAGGGCGAGGAGCACGGATGGGTGGAGGAGATCCTGCCCCGCGAAAGTCAGCTGGTGCGCCCGCCGGTGGCCAACGTGCGCTACCTGCTCATCGTGCTGGCCCCGGCGCCCGCGCCGGATTTCCTGCTCATCGACACGCTGATCGCCATGGCGCTCAGGCAGGGCATCCGGCCCGCGCTGGTGGTGAACAAGTGCGACCTGGACGAGGGCACCTGCGAGGCCGTGCGGCGCGATTACGCGGGGCTGGGCGCGCCCGTTCTGGCGGTGAGCGCGCTGAGCGGACAGGGGATGGACGGCCTGCGCGCGTTGCTTGCGTCGGGCGTGTGCTGCCTGGCGGGACAGAGCGGCGTGGGCAAGAGCACGCTTTTGTGCGCCGCCACGGGCCTGAAGCTGCAAACCGGCGAGATCAGCCAGAAGATTCACCGCGGCAGGCATACCACCCGCCACGCGGAGCTGCTCTACAGCGGCGAGTACCGCGTGCTGGATACGCCGGGATTCAGCCTGCTGGAGCTGTGGGATGGGCTGGAGCCCATCCGCCTCAAGGAATACTACCCCGAATTTGCCCCCTATGAGGGGCAGTGCCGCTTCTCGCCCTGCTATCACCTCAGCGAGCCCGGCTGCGCGGTGCTGGAAGCCGCGCGCGCAGGCGAGGTCAGCCAGGCGCGGCTGGAGCGCTATCACCTGCTGCTGAAAAAGGCGCAGGAGGCATGGAGGAATCGCTATGACTAAACTGTCTCCCTCAATCCTGGCGGCAGACCCCCTCCGGCTGGGCCAGGCCGCGCGCATGGCCATCGAGGCGGGCTGCGACGAACTGCACTTTGACGTGATGGACGGGCATTTCGTGCCCAACCTCACCTTTGGTCCCCACATCCTCAAGGCCATGAAGCAGGAGTTGCCCGGCATCGTCTACGATGTGCACCTCATGCTGGATAATCCGGCGGACTTTGTGGACCCCTTCTGCGACGCTGGAGCGGATATTCTGACCGTGCATGCCGAGGCCGAGGGCTTTGACCGCGCCCTTGCCCGCATCCGCGAGCGCGGGGTGCAGGCGGGCGCGTCGGTGCGGCCCGCCACGCCCGTCGAATGCCTGCGGGCCGTTGTCGGACAGCTGGACCGCGTGCTGCTGATGACCGTAAATCCCGGCTTTGGCGGGCAGAAGCTGATTCCGGAGGTGCTGGAGAAGGCCGGGCAGCTGCGCGAGATGGGCTTTGCGGGCGAAATCGAGGCCGACGGAGGCATCTCCGAGAATAACGCGGCCATGCTCAGGGAGGCGGGCATCGGCGTGCTGGTGATGGGCACGGGCTTTTTCCGCGCCAACGACCCTTCGGAAGTGGTGCGCCGGGTGCATGCTCTCTGAGCCCGTCCGGGCATGCTAAGCGTGGGAGCCGTCCGCTCCCGGCAAGGAGGCATGCCAGATGAAACGAACCAAATCCCCTGCGCGGCTTCTGACGCCGCCCCCCAAGCGCAGGCGCATGGCGCGCGCGCCTGTGCGGCATTGAGCGCGCTTTCAAACACATACCGCAAGAAAGGAACCGCATGCATTTTGACGATTTGAACCTGATCCCCGACCTTTTGTCCGCCGTGCGCGACATGGGCTATGACGAGCCCACGCCCATCCAGCGCGAGACCATCCCGGCCGTGCTCAGCGGGCGCGACGTGCTGGGCTGCGCCCAGACGGGAACCGGCAAGACCGCTGCGTTCGCTTTGCCCATTTTGCAACGCCTGCATCTGGAGCGCAAGCAGCACGCGGGCAGGCGCACCATCCGCGCCCTGATTCTCACCCCCACGCGCGAATTGGCGCTGCAGATCTTTGAAAACTTTGAAAGCTACGGCAAAAACCTGCCACTGCGCTCCTGCGTGATTTTCGGCGGCATGGGGCAGCAGCCGCAGGTGGAGGCCCTCGCGCGGGGCGTGGACATTCTGGTGGCCACCCCCGGCCGGCTCAACGACCTGATCGGCCAGGGCCATATCACGCTGGACCATATCGAGATCTTCGTTTTGGACGAGGCCGACCGCATGCTGGACATGGGTTTCATCCACGACGTGCGCAAGGTCATCGCCCTTTTGCCGCGCAAGCGGCAGACGCTGCTGTTTTCCGCCACCATGCCTGCCGAGGTGGAAAAGCTGGCCCTGAGCATCCTCACGGACCCCGCCAGCGTAAAGGTGGACCCCGTGTCCAGCACGGTGGACCGCATCGAGCAGCGGCTCTACCTGGTGGACAAGGCCAACAAAAAGCTGCTGCTGGCCAAGCTGCTCAGGGAGCCGGAGGTGGAAAGCGCGCTGGTGTTCACCCGCACCAAGCACGGGGCCGACCGGGTGGTGCGCGAGCTTTCGCGCGCGGGCATCCCGGCGCGCGCCATCCACGGCGACAAGAGCCAGAACGCGCGCCAGCAGGCTCTTTCGGACTTCAAGAGCGGCAAGTCGCGCGTGCTGGTGGCCACGGATATCGCCGCGCGCGGCATCGATATCGCGGGCCTGTCCCATGTATTCAACTACGACCTGCCCAACGAGCCGGAGGCCTATGTGCACCGCATCGGGCGCACGGGCCGCGCGGGCCTGGACGGCAAGGCCGTGAGCTTTTGCTGCATCGACGAGATGAAGGAGCTGCAGCAGATCGAAAAGCTGCTGGGCCGCAAGCTGGAGCGCGCGGAAAGCGAGTGGCCCATGCAGGTGTTCACCGAAACCGTCAAGCAGCCCCGTCCGCCCCGTCCTTCCCGGCAGGAACGGCAGAACCCCGCGCCCAGGCCGCCCGCGAAGCCGCAGGAGGCCGCGCCCCCGGCGGCGCGCACGCAGGCGCGCAAGGCGTCCCGCGCGGCGGAGGAGCCGGTCGGCGAGGCGCTCCGCCAAAAGCCGCCCAAGGCGTCGGGCGGGCCCGCCAGAGAACCGGCCCGCGCCGCGCTCGGCAAGGCGGAAAAGCCGGCGCAGCTCCCGCGCGAAAAGGCGCGCGGCGCTGTGCAGCGAACCGCCGAACCGACCCGCATGCCCGCCATGCGCGCCACGCCGCTGGAGCGGCCCACGCACGCGCTGCCGTCTCAGGCGGCCGCGCCGCAGCTGACGCAGGAGGCCGCGCCGCCGCGCGTCACGCTTCATCAGGACCACCGTGCCTATGAGGAACTCATCCGGCGCCAGCGGCCCCAGCGCCGCCGCACCCTGTCCACCGGCAACGACCGCCGGTGACCCCCTCCCTCTACGCAAAAGGAGACGCATACCATGCCAAAGCAGATGACCGCCGAACAAAAGCTGACGTACATGACCGAAACACCCCTGCCCAGGCTGGTGCTCTCGCTTTCCGTGCCCACGATCGTCAGCATGCTCATCACCTCGTTTTACAACATGGCCGATACCTACTTCGTGGGCCTGATCGGTTCGGCCAGCGCATCCGGCGCCGTGGGCGTCGCCTTCCCGCTGATGGCCATCATGCAGGCAGTGGGCTTCATGTTCGGCCACGGGTCGGGCAACCATATGGCGCGCGTGCTGGGTGCAGGCGACGCGGAGGACGCGCGCAAAATGGCCTCCACCGGCTTTTTCAGCGCGTTTTTTGTGGGCCTGGCCATCATGGCCTTCGGCCTCCTGGGCGCGGACCCGCTGGCCTATGCCCTTGGGTCCACGCCCACCATCGCGCCCTATGCCAAGGCGTATCTGGGCTACCTCATGCCCGGTGCGCCGTTCCTGATCGCCAGCCTGGTGCTCAACAACCAGCTGCGCTTCCAGGGCAGCGCCTTTTACGCCATGATCGGCATCACCTCCGGCGCGGTGCTCAACATCATCCTGGACCCGCTGTTCATCTTCACCTTCGGCATGGGGGTAGGAGGCGCCGCACTGGCCACCAGCCTCAGCCAGGTGGTCAGCTTCTTCCTGCTGCTGCTCGGTACGCGCCGCGGCGGCAACATCAGCATCCGCTGGCGCGATTTTACCCCCACCCTGGCCAATTTCCGCGAGATCCTGCGCGGCGGCGTACCCTCTCTGGCCCGCCAGGGCCTCAACAGCCTGGCGACCGTGTGCCTGAACCTGGCTTCCGGCGGCTACGGGGATGCAGCCATCGCAGCCATGAGCATCGTCACCCGCGTGATGATGATGGCCGTCAGCGCCATCATCGGTTTTGGGCAGGGTTTTCAGCCCATCTGCGGCTTCAACTACGGCGCGGGCCTCTATGAGCGCGTGCGCAAGGCCTTCTGGTTCTGCGTCAAGCTGTGCTTTTGCGTGCTGGTGGTGGTGAGCGCAGCGGCCATCGCCCTGGCGCCGCAGATCATCAGCCTGTTTCTGGCGGGAGATCCGCAGGTCCAGGAGATCGGCACGCTGGCGCTGCGCCTGCAATGTGCCCTCATCCCCCTGTTCGCCTTCACCTGCCTGGCCAACATGATGCTGCAGACGATGGGCATCGCCGGGCGCGCCACGCTGCTGGCCATGGCGCGGCAGGGCCTGTGTTTCATCCCGGCGGTGTGGCTGCTGGAGCACGCCTTCGGCCTGTTGGGCGTGCAGCTGGCGCAGCCCGTAGCTGACTTCCTGTCCTTCCTGCTGGCTATTCCGCTGACGCTGCCGGTCCTGCGCGGCCTGCGCGACAGTGAGGCCGCAAAAAAAGTTTCAAAACCGTGAACTTTTTGCCACGCTTTTCCGTCTTATCTGTCGGAGACGCTGTGAGCGATGCCGCGCGCAGGCGGGGAGGGAGGAACAACGGCCGCAATTCGGTCTGAATTGGCAAACGTTTCATATATTACACAAGTATTACGTTGACAGCTGCTTTCCAAAGATGGTATAATCAAAAATGGTTGCGGCGCGCCCTGTGTGCCGTACATATGACAGAAATACGCGAGGAGGTCCGACTGTGAAAAGAATCCTTTCCATGCTGCTCATCGCTGTGATGGCGCTGACCGCCGTGCCCGCGCTGGCCGCGAACGACGCCGGCACCAACTATACCCTTTCGACCGAGGGCGTGGTCGTGCTGCAGGATGTCGCCGACCGCAACATCACACCTGCTGACGGCGCTCTGGACGTGAACCCCGTCATCGAGGGACAAAGCCCCACCACCGGCATGCCCGTGAGCGGCGATTCGCTCTATATGCCCATGCTGGTGCAGATCAGCAACCCTGAGGGCTCCGAGAAGATCGACGGCAAGAACGTGACCGCCGCCGGCATCGGCGAGCGCGCGCCCTGGGGCGGCCAGTATGCGGATATCGTGTATGAGGGCATCCTCTACCGTTCCGGCCAGACCCGTATCACCTTCCTGTTCAACGACAGCTTCGCCGAGGGTCAGCCCCTGAGCGTCGGCCCCGTGCGTTCGGCCCGTATCGGCCACGTGCTCCTGCGCGAGGAGTGGCAGGGCGGCATCGTCTATGCCGGCGGCCCGCGCCGTGAGGAGAACAACATCGCGGCCATGTTCGCCGAGCTGGGCGCCAGCGAGAAGGGCGTCACCTTCAACCTGCTGGACGGTAAGTACCAGGAGTACAAAAACCGCGTGAGCGGCGTCAAGTCCCCCGACAACTACAACGTCAACCTCGTGGGCATCCGCTCCCTGGTTCCCGCCACCACCGTGGCCGTGGAGCATCCCTTCCTGTTCGCCGAGGCCAGCCCCTATGTGGACGGCTATGAGGTCGCCTACACCATCAACCTCGACTGGGGCCACAAGCGCTACATCTCCCACTTCTACTATGACGAGGCCAACAACCTCTACCTGCGCTACTCCGGGAATGCGCCCTACATGACCTTTGCCGAGGCCGAGGACCGCAGCGAGGAGAACGAGGAGCAGATGTCCTTCAGCAACGTGATCATCCAGCGCGTGGGCTACGAGTACACCAACAACTCCAAGATCATGCCCGTAATGCAGAGCGTCGGCCAGGGCAATGCGGATATCTTCATCGGCGGTCGCTACATCCCCGGCTACTGGGTGCGTGAATCCATCGAAAGCCCCACCATTTTCCTGGACGATAAGGGCAACGAGATTCAGCTCACCCCCGGCAAGACCTTCATTGCTCACTTCCCGCCCGAGAGTCTGCTGACCTACTCCGGCGCCGCGCAGTAATCGGCTTGTCAGACAATATGCGTTCTAGGACCGGATGGCTTCTGCCGTCCGGCCCTTTTTTCGTCCTTTCCGGACGTTGCGCAGGCGTCCGCGATGGGGTACAATAAGATATAGAAACGACGCGAAACGCAGACGCGTCCCATGCAAGGAGGTACCCATGGCGCTGCCCGTTATGCCCGAGATTTCACAGGCCCTGCGCGATATCGCGGAGGACTACGTCATCATGAAATGCCGCTACCAGTCTGCGCTGCGCGAGGTGCGCACCAAGCTGGAGATTCTGGACGATGAGTTCCAGATGCGTCATAGCCGCAACCCCATCCATCATATGGAAAGCCGGATCAAAAGTCCGCAGAGCATCGCCCAGAAGCTCAAGCGCAAGGGGCTGCCCCTTACGCCTCAGGCGGCGATGGAGAATCTCAACGATATTGCGGGCATTCGCGTGGTGTGCGCCTATCTCAACGACACCTATGCCATCGGCGAGATGCTGACCGGGCAGGATGACATCCAGCTGGTACAGACACGTGACTACATCGCCTCACCCAAACCCAATGGCTACCGCAGCCTGCATCTGATTGTGCGGGTGCCGGTGTTTTTGAGCGAGGGCAAGCTGCTTTTGCCCGTGGAAGTGCAGATTCGCACCATTGCCATGGACTTCTGGGCCAGCCTGGAACACCAGCTGCGCTACAAGGAAGTGACGCATGTGCCCGAAGAGCTCAACCGCCAGCTTCTGGACGCGGCCAACCGCATCGCCGCCCTGGACGGGGACATGCAGCACATTCACGACCAGATGGCCGTGCTGGCCAACCGCATCGGCGATTTGAAATAGATAGAAACCGCCTCCCCTGCGCATACTGGCAAGGGGAGGCGGCTGTCGCTGCATTGGCTGTGGGAGGTTCGGAGGGCGGGGCCCTCCGAATGGAATCGTATCGCCCGGCTTTGCCGGGCGGGCGGGGAGTTTGCGCCATCAGGCGCAAACATATCCGACAATTCCCGTTTCAAAAGAACGCCGCAGGCGGACTTTTGAAATCGCGTAAACCGCCTTCCCTGCGCATACTGGCAAGGGGAGGCGGTTTTGTTGATCGGGTTTCTTTTCAGCGTGATTGCGGGTGCGGCCATGAGCATCCAGGGCGTGATGAACACGCGCCTGCAGGAGCGCGTGGGTCTGTGGGAGGCCAACGCCTATGTGCAGGGCACGGCCTTTGCGCTGTCGCTGGTGGTGATGTGGCTGTTCGGTACGGGCAATCTGGGCGCCCTGGCAAGCGCGCCCCGCGGCTACCTGCTGGGCGGCGCGCTGGGGCTGGTGATCACCGTTACGGTCATGCTGGCCATCAAGGGTCTGGATGTCACGGTGGCGGTGTCGGTCATCCTGATCGCGCAGCTGCTGGTGGCAGCGCTCATCGACGCCTTTGGCTGGATGGGTCAGGAAAAGGTGCCCATGGGGGTGCGGCAGTATGTGGGCCTTGCGCTGATGCTGGGGGGCGTGGCGCTGTTCAAGTTTCGCTGACGGTGGCGTCGGCGCCGTCCAGCATGGCGGTGGTCATGTCGCTGAGCTGGTTGACCGCTTCGCTCAGGGAGGTCAGGGTATCGCTTACCTGCTGGCCGCTGGCCAGCTTGGCGTCATAGGCCTCGATGATGGAATAGATGTTGTCGAATACGCTCTGGTCGTACAGCCGGCCAATCTCTCCGTACATGCCCACGTTGAGGTCGTTGAGCACCTCTACGCCATGCACGTACTGCCGGATGCGGCCCAGCATGGCCGATGTGGAGCTGGCGCCCAGGCGGCTGAGGGAGTTGACGTTGCTGACGGCGTGCTGCACCTCGCTGCGAAGGCGGGTGTTGCGCTGCGCCTCAAAGTTGCCCTCATTGATGCCGCCCACGCCCGCGACCTTGAAAATGAGGAACGCGGCCAGCAGCACCAGCAGAATGATGAGAATGGGCCGGTAGCGATGAGAGCGCATCACGCTGTGATAGCCATGGGAGCGCATATATCTCGTCATACCGTCGGCCTCCTTTCAGAAACGGTGTGGGAATCATCCCCATTATACCACACTTTGTCCAAGTGGTAAAGAGGATGCAAAATGGGGCACTTTTTGTCCTGCCTGTGGTGGAGAATGCCATTCTTTCTCCCTAAATGAGGCGAATTTTGGCATAAGGAGGCGAAAACCATGGCGTGGCTGCTGCTGGCGCTGTGGGGCGGCGCGGTGGCCTGGGGCGGCGGGCGGCCCGGCCGGGAGGGCGCCGTGCGCGCGGCCATGGCCATCGGGCTGGCGGTCTCGATGACCGTGCAGATGGCGCTGCTTCGGCTGGACGGACAGCTCACGCTGCAGACGGGGCTGCCGCTTCACCTGTGCGGACTGTTCGGGGTCTTGTCCATTCCCATGCTTCTGTGGCGCGCACCGCAGCCGCTCTACGAGCTGTCCGCCTTTCTGGCGGCCCCGGCCGCGGGAATCACGCTGCTGTTTCCGGCGGTGATCGACTCCTCCCATCCGGCGCTGATGCGGCTGGCCTTTCTGCAGCTGCACGTGCTGGTGGCGCTTACGCCCGTGCTGCTTTGGCGCGCGGGAAAGCCGCTTCCCGCGGACCCGCGGCGCGCGCTGGTCCTGGCAAGCGGCTATCTGCTGGGGGTGGCTGCGTTCAACCGCGCACTGGGCACCAATTATCTGTTTCTGAGCGCCGCGCCGGCCGGCACGCCGCTGAGGTGGCTGGCGGCAAGGGGCGGCGCGTACTACCTATGCGCGCTGGCCATGCTGTGCATGACGGTGCTGCGCCTGCTGGCGGACGCGTACCGGCGCGCGGCTATTTCAGGAAATAGGTGAGCATATAGCCCGTCGTGCCGCCGTAGGATACCTTGGTCCATTCCGAGCCGGGGATGAGCACCTGTACCGACGCGCCGCTGGGCATGCGGGAAAGCACGTTGTTGATGGACATATTGGCCGAGGAACGCAGGTTCACATAGCTTCCGCTGGGATGGCTGACCGTGCGCCAGGGGGTGGAGGGCAGATTGTGCAGCTGGATGTAGGCGGTCATGACGTAGCCAGTCATGCCGTTGGTCTGATTGGTCACGTGACACCATTCGCTGCCCTGGGCGTTGACCCACAGGCGCGTACCGTTGTAGAGCTTGCCCAGTACCTTGGAGCCGGTAGAGGCATACTGGCGCAGGTTGAGCGCCTGGGTGCTCTTGGGATTGGCCACGACGGCGTAGGCCGTGCTGGACGTGCCGCCGCCCTGGGCGGCCTGGTCCCGTGCCGCGCACAGACCGTCCTTAAGAAAGTCGCTGCTCATAAAGCCCCAGTACCCGCCGATGCTGACGCACCACCAGCCGTTGCCCTTGGCGATGACGCTCACGTAGCTGTCGCCGGGAAACTGGCGGGTTACGGGATAGTTCATGCCGGGACCGGAGCGCAGGTTCATGGCGGTGTTGTTGGGCGTTTTGATGGTGGCCACGGTGCCGTTGCTGCTGCCGGGGTTTTTACGCTGCCAGTCGGCGACATATTCCCCGCGCACATAGCCCGTCTGGCCGTTGATCTGCACGCAGTACCAGCCGTTGGAGGCGCTGAGCACGTGCAGCGGCACGCCGTTGTAGAAGATGCCCAGCACCTGCGCGCTGTAGCTGGGCTGCGCGCGGAAGTTGAGGAAAGCGCCGCCGTTGCTGTTGGTGACCAGCGCCGTCCAGACGAAGTCGCTGCTGTCAATGACGCTGTCGATGTAGTTCTTGCTCATGTAGCCGGTCTTGCCGTCGGGCGTGCGCACGTAATAGAAGTTGTTCTGGCTGCCGTTGATCTCCACCCAGGTGCCGCGGCTATAGCTGCCCAGCCACTGGCTGGAGGAGCTTCCCTGCGCGCGCAGGTTCAGGGTATCGGTGCCGTAAATCACACCGAAGGTGCCGGTCTCCGCCATGGCGCAGCCGGCCACGAGCACACACAGAAGAAACACGGTCAGAGCACAGAGGCATAGCTTGCGGTTCATCATGGGTCAAACCCTCCTCGGAATTCCTTGCCTACCATGTAAACGGGACGCCAAAAGCAAATCTTCCCGCATGAGGAGACATTATTTTCGGTATTTCGGCAGGGCGAGCGCGCGCTCCACCGCGGCGCGGATGGCCGCGTCCTCCACGGGCGCGAAGCAGCCCTCGCCGAAGCGGACATGCAGGAAAAATTCGTGCGTGCCGTGGTTGCCGGTGACGGGGCTGTGGGTGACGCCTACGGCGTGGGTGCCGGGCTGGGCGTCCAGCGCGTCGCACAGATCGCGCAGAAGCGGCGCGTAGCGGTCCGGCGAAAGCTCGCCCGTGCGGCGCGCGGCGGGGTCATCGATCTCAAAGAGAGGCTTGACCAGACACATCAATTCCCCCTGCCCGTGCATCACGGCACGGAACTGCGGCACCGCTTTGACCAGCGACAGGTAGCTCAGATCCACGCTGCCCAGCGTGGGCATGGGATCGAGCGAGAGCAGCTTTTCATCGCCCAGGTTGGTCTGCTCCAGATTGACCACCCGCGCGTCCTGCGAAAGGGACCCCGCCAGCTGGCCAAAGCCCACCTCCACCGCGTACACCAGCGCCGCCCCGTGCTGGATGAGGCAGTCGGTGAAGCCGCCGGTGCAGGCGCCCGCATCCACGCATACGCGGCCTTCCACCGCAATGCCGAAATCGCGGATGGCGCCTTCCAGCTTGTAGCCGCCCTTGCCCACATAGCGGTCGTAGAGGCCGCGCACGGTCATGGGCTGATCGAGCGGCACCCGCTGGCCGCCGTTGGATACGGGCTGCGCGCCGCAGTACACCGCACCGCTCATCAGGTAGGGCAGGGCGGCTTCGCGGCTGTCAAAGAAGCCCTCCTCCAGCAGGCGGTCCATGGCGGTGCGCTTTTTCACCATACGCCCTCCGCCTTTTCCAGGGGCAGCCAGGCCAGGACGCGCTCAATATAGCGGTCCCAGAAATCCCAGGTGTGGTCGCCCGGCTCGGTGTGATATTCGATGGGCAGCTCCTTGCCGAAACGGGCAAAGAAATGCTCGTTCGCCTCGAAGAGATGATCCTCCGTGCCGCAGGCCATATACATGCGCGGCGCGCGGTCCGGCTCCTTGAGGAAGCGGTCGGCCAGACCGAACAGGCTGCCCGGCCCGCGCAGCAGCTCCCGCTCGCTGCCGTAGACGTCATCCAGCTCCTTAAGCATGAAGGGGCCGCGGTTGGCGAAGGTTTCATAGCCCTTTTCCATCTCGACACACCCCGAAAGGCTGGCCGCCGCCGCATAGCGCCCCGGATAGCGCAACGCCAGCCGCAGCGCGCCGTAGCCGCCCATAGAAAGGCCGGCGATGAACCGTCCGCTCCGCTTGCGGCACACGGGGAAGTAGCGCTCGATCACGGAGGGGAGCTCCCGGACGATGAAGGTTTCATACTTTGCGCCATGCGCCATATCCATGTAGAAGGAACGATTGGCGGCGGGCATCACCACGGCCAGGCGGTAGCGCCGTGCGAACAGCTCCACGCGTGTCTGACGCAGCCACATGGTGTGGTCATCGCTTAATCCGTGCAGCAGGTAGAGAACCGGTACGGGCGAAGCGGACTGCGCCATCACCTCCGGCTGGGGCAAGAGGACGTAAGCGGCCGTCTGGATGCCGAGAACCTCGCTGTAAAAATGAAAATCAGAAAAGACCATCAAGGAACCCCTCCCGCACAATGAAACTGTGGAATGCTTTTTGTATCATAACATAAAATGCGCCGTTTTCCAATATCCCGCGTGCGTTCGGCCGCCTGCGACCGGGTGGGGAAGGCCGGCACGGGACGTGGGAAACGCAGGCCGCGCAAGGCTTGACTTCCGGCCGGATTCGGGGCATAATACAAACTGCCGGATTTTGGGCAGCAAAGGGGGAGCGGCGCGTGCGGCATGTGATTGAATCGGTGGAGCGCGGTTCGGTGGCGTACCGGCACGGCCTGCGCGCGGGCGATGTGCTGGTCTCCCTTGACGGCGAGCCGGTCGTGGACGAAATCGACTACCAGGCGCTGATCGCGGGCAGCCGCGTGCGCGCCGTGGTGGAGCGCGGCGGAGAGGAGCGCACCGTGGACATCCGCAAGCAGGAGGGCGAGCCGCTGGGCCTGCACTTCGGGGAGGAAATGGCGCTTTCGCCCCGCACCTGCCGAAACAACTGCGTGTTCTGCTTCATCCGCCAGATGCCGCCGGGCCTGCGCAAAACGCTTTACGTGCGCGACGACGACTGGCGTTTTTCCCTGATGATGGGTAATTTCGTGACCCTGACCAACGTGGACGACGCCGAGTTTGACCGCATCATCCGCCGCCATGCCTCGCCGCTGTATGTGAGCGTGCATGCCACCGACCCTGCGCTGCGCTGCCGGATGATGAACAACCGCTTCGCGGGGGACATCCTCCAGCGCCTGACGCGGCTCAAGGACGCGGGCATCCGCTTCCACTGCCAGATCGTCGTCTGCCCCGGCTGGAACGACGGCGAGCAGCTGCTCAGAACACTTTCCGACCTGCGCGCCCTGGCGCCCGCGGCGCAGACGGCGGCCATGGTGCCCGTGGGCCTCACGCGCTTCCGCGAGGGGCTGGAGCCGCTCCGCCCGTTTACGAAGGCCGAGGCGGAGGCGCTTTTGGACGCCATCGCCCCCTTTCAGGAACAATGCCGCCGCGAGCTGGGCACCACCTTCGCCTTTCCCAGCGACGAGTTTTTCTGCATCGCCGGGCGGCCCATCCCGCCGGAAAGCTGGTACGAGGACTTCCCCCAGATCGAAAACGGCGTGGGGCTGCTGCGCCGCTTTGAATGCGAGCTGGAGGAGGCCGAACGCTTCGACCTGCCCGGCGATACGCCTCCCGCCAAACGCTACCTCATCCCCACGGGCGTGAGCGCCGCGCCGCACCTCATGCGCCTGGCGGAGCGCTTCGCGCCGCCGGGGGTGAGCGTGCGGGTGCTGCCGGTCAAAAACCGCTTCTTTGGCGAGACGGTCACGGTGACGGGCCTGCTCACCGGGGGCGACGTGCTTTCCGCCCTCACGCCCGATCAGGTGGCGGACGCGGACGAGCTGCTTCTGTGCTCGGTGATGCTGCGCCACGAGGGCGATCTGTTTCTGGACGACATGCACATCGACGAGTTCCGCAGGCGCGCGCCGCTGCCCCTGCATGTGACCGGCTGCGACGGTCAGGCGTTTTACGACGCGCTGCGCGGCCGCTTCGACGACTGAAGGAGGGAACCCCATGGCCAAGCCGCTGGTGGCTATCGTAGGCCGCCCGAACGTGGGCAAATCGACGTTTTTCAACAAAATCGCAGGCCGGCGCATCTCCATTGTGGAGGATGTGCCGGGCGTGACGCGTGACCGCGTCTATGCCGATGTGGAATGGATGGGGCGCCGCTTCAGCATGGTGGATACCGGCGGCCTGGACATGCGCAGCGAGGACGTGCTCCTCTCCCAGATGCGCCGGCAGGCGGAAATCGCCATGGACACCGCCGACGTGATCTGCTTTTTCTGCGACGGCCGCACGGGCCTGACCTCCGAGGACGAGGACGTGGCCAACTACCTGCGCCGCACGCACAAGCCGCTTTTGCTGGTGGTCAACAAGATGGACTATCAGGGCCTGAACGACCAGCTTTACGAGTATTACAACCTGGGCCTGGGCGATCCCATCGCCATCAGCAGCACCAACATGCTGGGCCTGGGCGACCTGCTGGAGGAGATTGTCAAGCGCCTGCCCCCGCCCGCGCCCGACGAGGCCGAGGAGGAGGGGCATGTCATCCAGCTGGCGCTGGTGGGCCGGCCCAACGTGGGCAAGAGCTCGCTGTGCAACCGCCTGCTGGGCCAGGAGCGCACCATGGTCAGCGACATCCCCGGCACCACGCGCGACGCCATCGACACCACCTTTACCGACGCGGACGGCACGCGCTACAACATCATCGATACCGCCGGCATGCGCAAGAAGAAGGCCGTGGAGGACGAAACCCTGGAGCGCTACAGCGTGCTTCGCTCCATCGCCGCCATCGACCGCTGCGACGTGGCGCTTTTGCTCATCGACGCGCAGACCGGCGTGACCGAGCAGGATACCAAGATCGCCGGACTCATCCTCAGCGCCGGCAAGGCGGTGCTGGTGGCCGTCAACAAGTGGGACGCCGTGGAAAAGGACACCAACACCATGGAGCAGTTCCGCAAAAAAATCCTCAGCGACCTCAAGTTCATGAGCTACGCGCCGGTGCTGTTTCTCTCCGCGCTCACCGGCCAGCGGGTCAATACCGTGCTCGCCGCCGTGAAGGCCGCCTATGAGCAGTACAGCCGCCGCATCCCCACGGGCGTGCTCAACGAGGCCCTGGCCGACGCGCAGGCCAGCCTCCAGCCGCCCGTTTCCGGCGGGCGCCGCCTCAAGATCTACTATGCGACCCAGCAGAGCGCGTGCCCGCCGACGTTTGTGTTTTTCGTCAACAGCGAGGAGCTGATGCACTTCGCCTACGAGCGCTATCTGGAGAATCACCTGCGCAAGAGCTTTGGCTTCGCAGGCACGCCCATCCGCTTCATTCTCCGGGAAAAGACCAAGGACTGATCCCTGAAAACAGGCGCCGCGCCGGATGCGTTTCCGGCGCGGCGCTTTTGTACGTCAGTCCCTCTTTTCGCGCCGGCGCTGGGCGCGGCGCTCTTTACCGGCCTCAAAATCGGCGCGCTCGGCGCTGGTTTCAGGCACAAGGCCCGGCACGCGGGCAGGACGGCCATCCTTGCCGATGGCCACCATGGTCAGGTAGGCGCGGTTGACGCGGCTGCGGTCATGCGGGCACTCCAGATGCTCCACGTAGGTGTCCACGCACACCTCCATGCTGGTATTGCCCACGTAGGTCACGCGCCCCTGCAAGGTCACGGTGTCATTGATGTGGGCCGGGGCCAGAAATTCCAGATGGTCCACGGCGGCGGTGCGAGTCTCCATACCGCTGTGCCGGCGCGATACCACGCCTGCGACCACGTCAATCCATTGCATCAGGATGCCGCCAAAGAGCGTGTAGCTTCCGTTTACGTCCGCGGGCATGACGATGTGCACCTGCTCGGTGCGGCTGGCGGATACGGGCTTGGAGGGGCGAAGCGCTTCACTCATGGGTGGGATTTCCTCCTTTGACAGATGCGGGCTTTTGGGGCGCCGGAAGCACAACCGGCTCGGGCAGGGAGGCAAGCAGCGCACGCAGGCGCGCGCCCAGCAGCTGCGGATCAAAGACGGTCAGAAACAACAACCGCCGCCGGGGCATGGGGTGAAGCACAAACAGGTCCGGCGCCTCCTCGATCAGGCGGGTCCAGAGCAGCTCCTCGCTCCATCCGCGCTTGAGCTCCGCGTCCAGCTGGGTCAGGGCCTTGGTGCGGCTGCACAGGCGCCTGAGCAGGTCCACCGGGACCACCGCAAAGCTGGGGTCCGGCACCCCGTCCACCGTGGCCAGGTGGATGCGGTCGTCCATCAGCCTGCTGAAGGACGGCACCGCCTCGGCGCACACCGGATGGGGCAGGATGTCCATGTCCACCCAGGCGGCGTGCGTAAATTCCGGGCGTCGGCTGGCGGCGCGGAGCATCAGCAGGGGCTTGCTGCGCCGGAAATGGTCCGTGGGGCTCATGCCCATGCGCAAGAGGGCGCGGGGCAGCACAGCGTTGTCCGGGTAGCTCTGTGTGTTGGGAAAGCCCGCGCGCAGAAGCCGCTCCTGCGCGCCGCCGGTATAGAGGAGCAGCGGCAGGCTCTCCACCGCCTTGAGAAAGCCAAAGCGCAGGATGTAGGCCGCCACGGGCCGCCGGGGCGATGGCAGGTCCACAAAGGCGGTCACCAGCAGCGGCATGTAGCGTTCGCTCAGGCGCATGCGGGTGGCGCGGGCATGCTGCGCGAGACGAAGTCCCCGCGGCAGGCGCTGGGGATAGACGTCCTCCGCGCCGAACAGCCCCCAGGTGGTGCGCACGCCCGCCCGCTGCCGGTCATAGCGGAATCCCGCCAGCTGCTCGAAGCGGCTGAGCGTGGTGCCGGGCAGCGCGTCGGGCACGGGGCGGCGCAGCCAACGCCGGGGCGGCTCTGCAAGGGGCCACAGCGGCGCATCCGGCAGGGCGTAGACCGAAAAGCCCGCCACGTAGGCCGCGATGGACAGCGTGGCCAGCGCGGGCTCCGCCCTGCGCAAAAAATCCACCGTGCCGAACAGCAGCGCCGGGTCCGCAACCAGCGTGCGGACCGGCCCGGCGGCGCATACCAGCGGAAGCCCCCGCACGATCTGCACGGCGTTGTCCTCGAAGCGGTCGGCCAGGGCCGGCAGGTACGCCTCCGCCTCCACCGCGGGGTGCGGAAGCGGGGCTGCCCCCAGCGCCGCGCGGTCGTATACGCGGGTATCGGCATCGTCGTCCGCAACGGGCGCGGGCACGCCACCTACCGGCGGGCTGACGGAGGCCGAAACCAGCGCCGGCCCGGAAACGCGGCGCAGCGCGTCATAGAGGCGCGCGTCCCATTTGGGGGCGAAGCCATGCTCGCCCATCAGATGCAGGAAATATGTTTCGTCGGTCAGAAGGGGGAGCACGGCTTCGAGGGGCTCCTCGCCGGAATAGAACAGCACGTCCTCCCGGTCAAACGCCTCCCGGTACGCCTCCGGCACGGCAAAGCGCAGGCCCGTGGGCCGCGCTGCCGCCGCCAGAGCCCGCTGCGCCGTCTGCGCGGCCTCCGCCGCCCCGGGCAGCGAGGACAGGACCACCAGCATGCGCGGAGCCAGCACCGCGCGCACCCCCTTTGCAGGCAATGAATGGTATCATTATAGGCCATGGCCGCGCGCCCGTCAACAACTCGTTGACAGCCGGGGCCGGGCCTGATAAGATGGACGCGGAAGGCCCCGCGCGGGCCTGACGCAAGGAGGCGGATACACATGCGCATCATGATCACCGGGGCGGGCGGCTTTATGGGCCGCAACCTGTGCGAAACCCTGCGGGAGCGTCGCCCGGAGGATATGCTGGACCTGATGGATCTCGCCACGCCGCGAAAGGCGCTGGAAGCCGCGGCCGCGGAGGCGGATTTTGTGTTTCACCTGGCGGGGGTAAACCGGCCGGAGAACCCGGACGATTTCATGCGGGGCAACGGCGATTTCACCCTGGAATTGACGGCCCTGCTGGAGCGGGGCAAAAGGCCGCCTGTGGTGCTGGCCAGCTCGATTCAGGCCGTACTGGACAACCCATACGGGGCCAGCAAGCGCGCCGCCGAGGACGCGGTGGCCGCCTATGCGCGCCGCTGCGGAACGCGGGCGTACCTCTACCGCCTGCCCAACGTGTTTGGCAAGTGGAGCCGCCCCAACTACAACAGCGTGGTGGCTACCTTCTGCCACAACATCGCGCGCGGCCTGCCCATCACGGTCAACGATCCGGCGGCACAGGTGCCGCTGGTCTACATTGACGACGTGGAGGCGGAGTTTGTGCGCGCGCTGGAGGGCGTATCGTTGCCGGAGGCGGAGGGATGGTATGCGGTCAAGCCCGAATACCGCATCACCGTGGGCGAGCTGGCGGCGACGCTGGGCCGTTTCCGCGACATGCGCGACCGCCTGGAGTGCCCCGACCAGTCCGACCCGCTGACGGCCAAGCTGTACGCCACGTATCTGAGCTTCCTGCCGCCGGAGGATTTCGCGCGCCCCACGGTCACCCATGCCGACGCGCGGGGGTCGTTCACGGAGCTCTTGCACCTGGGCGGCCACGGGCAGGTGAGCGTGAACGTATCCCGCCCGCACATCACCAAGGGCGAGCACTGGCACCATACCAAGCATGAAAAATTCGTGGTGCTCAGCGGCGAGGGCATCATCCGGTTCCGAAAGCCCGGCGACGCGACGGTGATCTCCTACCGGGTATCGGGCAGCGCGCCGCAGGTGGTGGACATTCCGCCCGGATATACCCACAACATCGAAAACACCGGCGATACCGACATGATTACCCTGATGTGGGCCAACGAGTGCTTTGACCCCGCCCGGCCCGACACCATCCGCCTGCCCGTTCAGCCGCCAAAGGAGGAAGCGAAATGACCCGCAAGCTCAAGCTCATGACCGTGCTGGGCACGCGGCCGGAAATCATCCGCCTGTCCGCTGTGATGCGCTGCGCCGACCGCTACTTCGACCATGTGGTGGTGCATACCGGCCAGAACTACGACCCCGCTCTCAACGAGGTGTTTTTCCGCGAGCTGGGCCTGAGAAACCCCGACTTCTACCTGGATGCCGTGGGCGCGGACCTGGGCGAAACCATGGGCAACATCATTGCCAAGAGCTACAAGGTGATGGCGCGCGAGCAGCCCGACGCCGTGCTCATCCTGGGCGATACCAACTCCGCCCTCTCGGCCATCTCCGCCAAGCGGCTGAAAATCCCCATTTTCCATATGGAAGCGGGCAACCGCTGCTGGGACTGGAACGTGAGCGAGATGATCAACCGCAAGATCGTCGATCACATCAGCGACATCAACCTGCCCTATACCGAAAACAGCCGCCGCTATCTGCTGAGCGAGGGCATCGACGGCAAAACCATCTTCGTGACCGGCTCGCCCATGCGCGAGGTGCTGGAGCGCCACCGCGAGCAGATCGCCAAGAGCGATGTGCTCAGCCGCCTGGGGCTGGAAAAGGGGCGCTACATCCTCGTCAGCGCCCATCGGGAGGAAAACATCGACCTGGAGGAAAATTTCCTTTCCCTGATGCAGGCCATCAATCACATGGCCGAGGTCTATCAGGTGCCGGTGATCTATTCCACCCATCCGCGCAGCATGAAGTTTATCCAGCAGCGGCATTTCCAATTCCATCCGCTGGTCAGAAACCTCACGCCCTTCGGCTTCTTCGACTACAACTGCCTGCAGATGAACAGCCTGGTGGTGCTCAGCGACAGCGGTACCCTCAGCGAGGAAAGCGCCATGCTGGGCTTCTGCGGCGTTTTGATCCGCACCTCCACCGAGCGGCCCGAGGTGCTGGACAAGGGCACGGTGGTCATCGGCGGCATCACGCAAACGAGCGTGGAGCAGGCGGCGGAGCTGGCCATTGCCATGCAGCGCGCCGGCGAGCCCCGCGCCATGCCCGCCGACTACCAGGATACCAACGTGAGCGTCAAGGTGGTCAAGCTCATCCAGAGCTATACGCCCATCGTGAATGAGACCGTGTGGCTGAAGCGTTGAGACATGATTTCGGACACTTCACGCGCATGACCATGGCTTTTGCTGGCATGGGGATGACAACCATCCCCACCTGCGTTATACTGTATATGCCAACCAAGGAAGGCACCCCATAGAAAAACAAGGAGGATTTGTTTATGACCCGCAAGCTGATTACCACCCTGCTATGCCTGATACTGGCTGTGGCACTTCCGCTGGCGGCGCTGGCCGATACCCGGCACACGCTTACCATCCTCCCCGGTGATGACCTGGCGGCCATTCCGGCCTTCGAGGACTTTTGCGAAGCGCTGTCCGTGACCCTCACCACAGGCGAAAAATCCGGCGGACTGACGATCGGCATCGGCGGCGAGGAGATTGCCACCGTTGCCCTGGGGGCGGACAGCACCGGCCTGTATGTGCATTCCGACCTGCTGAGCGACGATGTGCTCTACCTCACCTGGGATGACGGCTTTGCCTTTGTGGCCGACCAGATGAAGGAAGCGGTGAAGCGGGAGGCCGAGGCACGCGGTACCGAGGTGGATCAGGGCGCGCTGGATACCATTGATACGGTTTTGTCCCTTTACAAAAACCAGATCGTGACGGCGCTGGGCGCGGGCGGCCTGGCGGCGAAGCCCAGCGTCACCACCGACCTGGACGAGGCCAGGGCCATGATCGAGGAGGCGTTCCAGGAAAGCCCGGATCTGGTTGAATTCTACGGCAATCTGTTCGACAAGATGGTGGTGGAGGAAGGCGAATTCACCGATCCCGAACGCGACACGGCCACCATGCACATGGCCCTGACCCTCACGGGCGAGGACATTGCTCAGATCTGCGACACGCAGTACATGCGCGGCATACTCGAGATGGCCCTGAAGACGGAGAAGCCGGATCTTGAGGGCGAGGCGCTGGTAAGCGCGGTGGACGAGGCCGTGGAAATGGCGCGCGATATCTATGAAAACAGCGGCCTCAACATGGTGTATAACATCTATGCCGCCGATGAGGGCAATACCCTTGTGGCCATGGACATGGGCATGGAGATGAGCGTGGCCGAAGGGGAGGAGACGCAGAACGTCGCCTTCAACTTCAACTACGACCGCCTGACCGGAAACAGCGGCGTGAACCACTGCGCGGATATGACCATCCTTGCCGACAATGTGGAAATGGGCCTGATGTCGTTCCAGCTCAAGCAGGGCAGGGACGGCGTGAGCGACGGCTATCTGGGGATGCTGGCGGCTCAGCAGCAGATCACCCTGGCCTACCATGCGGAAAACCAGGGCAACGACCGGGTCCGCACCCTGAACCTGTACAACCGTGGAAACGCCACCGCCATTATCGAGCCCGCCGCGTCCGACCGGCCCATCATCGGCTTCCAGCTGGTTTCCGGCCCTGCCGACAGCGGCGTGCTGGATGAAATCGACGACGCCAACGGCGATACGGCTGTGAACGTGATGAAGCTGTCTGCCGAGGAGCTTTCGTCCCTGGCGGTTGGTATTCAGACCCGCACGGCCCAGGCGCTCTTCACGGCCATGGGCAAGATGCCCGCCAGCGTGATCCAGCTCCTGATCGGCGGCATCGGTTCCCTTACCATCGGGGGCGTAACCCTGCAATAACGGGAAACGCATTTGCGCAGGAGGCATGCATGCCTCCTGCGCTTTGCTTTGCCCCAATGCGAAAAACAAAAGCCGGAGACGCGCCTCCCCGGGCGCCTCTCCGGCTTGTGGCATTCAGCGTCATTTCGCCTTCTGGCCGATGCGGTTCTCGGTGCCGCTGAGCAGACGCTGGATGTTGGTGCGGTGACGCCACACGCACATGGCGAACAAAAGCACCACAAACACGCATGTGGCCCACTCGCCCCAGTGGGCGATGAGCATCAGCACCATGTAGGAAAACAGCATCGTCATGCTGCCCAGGCTGATGAAGCGCGTCAGCGCGATCACCGCCAGGCAGGCGACAATGGCGATCGCGCCCCACAGCGGGTCCACAAAAAAGACCACCGCCGCCGAGCAGGCCACGCCCTTTCCGCCCTTGAAGCCATAGAATACGGGCCAGTTATGGCCGATGATGGCAAACAGTCCGGCCAGCATCATCCCATATCGTGATACGCCGAAGGTGGTTCCCGGCAGAATCAGGCTTCCGATCCAGCAGGCCAGCGCGGCCTTGAGAAAGTCGCCCGCAAAGGTGATCAGGCCGCTTTTAAGCCCCATCACGCGCAGCACGTTGCTCGCACCCGTGTTTTTGCTGCCGCGGTTACGGATATCCACGCCCTTTGCGCCGGACACCGTGAGTCCCGTCGAAAAGCATCCCAGCAGATAGGCAATGGTGGCGACCAGCGCCGAAAGCAAAATGTCCCGCATATGTCCCTCCGTCTGCGGCCCATGCCGCCCGTGTTTCATTCTTTCCGGTGCAAACCGCGATTATTATAGCATAGCCGGCCCAAAATGCAAACCTGTCAATTTCTTTCGCCCGGGCAAATGCGCTCCGGCGCTTGCAACGCAGGCCTGAATCGTCTATAATAAAATATGTATGTCCAAGTACAGGAAGGATGGTTACCGATATGCAATACACGGCCGTCAAGCACAATCCGCTCACCTTTTATCTGCGGATGCTGCTGTATATGTTCGTGGCCCTGCTCCTGCGCCTGATGGCGCTGGCGCCGCTGGCCTGCCTGTTCGTTTTCCCCGCCGGCTCGCCCATGAAGCTTTTGGCGCTGCTGTGCCCGGTGCTGCTGGTGCTGCTGGTCTTGCCGCTGCGCTATTCCTTTGCCGAAGCGGCGGTGCAGCGGGACGGGCGCCGCTACTTCAGCTTTGACACGGCGCTCAATCTGGGCAACTATGGCGAAAAGCTGGCGGAATCCCTCCTGCATGCCGTGCATGTGCTCAAATGGGGCCTGCCCTTTTTCGCCATGCTGATCTATGGCTACTACTGGTACAAAGAGGTGGACGCCCTCACACTGCTGAGCACCCTGAGCCAGTTGGGGCGCAGCTGGACCGGCATCTGGTGCTCCGTGGCCAACTTCTTCCTGGGGCTGGTCGGCGCGGCGCAGCTCACGCCGCCCCAGAACACGCTGATGGACGGCGTCGTGGCGGTGCTGGCGGTGCTGGGCCTGGGCGTGGCCGTATGGCTCTACGGCGCGGTGCGCAACAGCGCGGCCCGCTATATCTGGGCCTTTGCCAACCGCAATGACCATTCTCCCCGCAAGGAGCTGCGCCGCCGCCTGCGCGGCCGCCGGATGGCTCAGCTGGGTGTGGGGCTGATCAATCTGGTTCTTTGGGTTCCCTTTATCATCGCCGCGGTGGCGGCGGTCAAGGGCGCGCTGACCGGCGCGGCGATGGCGCTGCTGGAGACCTTTACCCAGCAGAATTCTGCCGGCTTGGACATGGCGGCGGCCGTGATGCCGCTGCTGGCTGCGTTTGTGTTCCTCTATATGCCGCTTTTGCCCATTCGGCGGATTCTGACCGCCGCCTTTGCGCTGTGGGACCATCATTCCAAGGCCCAGAGCGGCGCGGCTGTGAAGCAGGCGCCTTCCGCGCCCGCCGGCGAAGCGGCGCCCGCCTTTACCCCGGGCGAGAACGGGCCCCGCGCGTGAGCGGCGTCCGGCTGGATAAATACCTGGCCCAGAGCGGCGAGCGAACGCGCAGTCAGGCCGTGCGCGCCGTGCGGGACGGGCTTGCGCAGATTAACGGCACCACCGTCCGTGACCCTGCCGCCAAGGTGGGGGAGGGGGACGAGGTCACCCTCGCGGGGGCGCCCGTGTATGACGAAGCCCTGCAATACTACATGCTTCACAAGCCCGCGGGCGTGCTCACCGCCGCCCGCGACGGACGCGCGCAGACGGTGATGGACCTGGTACCGCCGGCGCTTCTCAGGCGCCGGGTGCTGCCCGTGGGCCGCCTGGACAAGGACACCACGGGGCTGTTGCTCCTCACCAACGACGGCGCGCTGGCGCATGCCCTGCTGGCTCCCGGCCGGCACGTGTGGAAGCGCTATGTGGCCCGCGTGAACGGACGGCTGGACGAGGCGGATGCGGCGGCCTTTGCCGCGGGCGTGCCGCTGAGCGATTTCACGGCCTTGCCCGCCGCCCTCACCATCCTGCGCGTGGACGAAACCGAAAGCCTGGCCGCCGTGGAGGTGCGCGAGGGCAAGTACCATCAGATCAAACGCATGTTTTCGGCCCGGGGACATGAGGTCGTGGCCCTGCACCGCGCCTCCTTCGGCCCGCTTGCGCTGCCGGAGGACCTGCCGCCCGGCGGCCTGCGCCGGCTTGCGCCCGCCGAGGTGGCGGCGCTGCGGGCCGCCGTCCTCAAAGCGAACGATAAGGAAGGGTAAGCCATGCCGCCTGTCAACGATCATTACTACACCGCAGAGCCCTCCAGCGAGCATCGCCCTGCCGAGGTGCGCTTTTGCTATGGCGGACGCGAGCTGGTTTTTGCCACCGACAGCGGCGTGTTTTCCCGCCGGGAGCTGGACCGGGGCACCGAGGTGCTCCTGGCCGCCCTGCCCGAGGACCTCATCGGACCCGTGCTGGACATGGGCTGCGGCTATGGAGCCATCGGCGTGGCCGTGGGCGCTCGCTGGCCGGGGCTGGCCGTCACCATGGCGGATGTGAACCGCCGCGCCTGTGAGCTGGCGCGCGGGAATGCCCGCCGCAACGGCGTACAAGCCGAGGTGTTGGAAAGCGACGGATACGCCGCCCTGGAGGGGCGCCGGTTCGCCGCCATTTTGCAAAACCCGCCCATTCGCGCGGGAAAGGCTGTTATTTATCGCATGTTTGCCGACGGAGCGAAAAGCCTGCTTCCGGGAGGCCAGCTGTGGCTGGTCATCCGCAAGCAGCAGGGCGCGCCCTCGGCGATGAGCTATCTGGCCACGCTGTTTGCCGAGGTGGCCGCGGTGGAAAAGAAAAGCGGCTACTGGGTGCTGCGCTGCGCCCCTTGAGGCCGCGGGGGAGGATACCAAGGATGTATGACCGGGCTTTTTTTGACCATCCCATCGAACGGCGGGGCACGGCCTGTGAAAAATGGGATTCAGCCATGGCGCGCGACCCGCGCGTAACCAACCCCATGTGGGTGGCGGACATGGATTTCCGTTGCCCGGACGAGGTGGTCAGCGCTCTGTGCGAGCGCGCGGCGCATCCCGTCTACGGGTACACCGAGCAGACGGAGCGGGCGGTTGCCGCCATGCTGGGCTTCATGGAGCGCCGCCACGGGCTGAAGCTCAGGCCCTCGGAGCAGATCATGCTACCCTGCGTGGTGTCCGGGCTGAAGGCGGCGGTACAGGCCTTTACGCAGCCCGGCGACCGCATCATCGTGCAGCCGCCGGTGTATGGTCCCTTTTATGCCTCTGTGCGCGACAACGGCCGTGAGGCGGCGGAATGTCCTCTCAAACGGGATGAGGCGGGCCGCTACACCATGGACCTCAACAGCGTGGAGGACGCCTGCCGCGCGGGTGCGCGCGCGATGTTCCTGTGCAGCCCGCACAACCCCGTGGGGCGCGTGTGGAGCAGGGAGGAGCTCAAGGCGCTGTTTGCCGTACTCGCCCGCTATGACGTGCTGCTTCTCTCCGATGAGATCCACGAGGATTTCGTCTATCGGCCCGCCGCCTTTGTCCCGGCGCTGGACCTGGCCGCAGAAGCGGGCGTTAGCGCCATCTCCATGACCAGCGCCAGCAAGACGTTCAATCTGGCGGGCCTGCAGCAGGCGGCCGCCTTCTGCCGCGACCGGGCGCTGCTGGAACGGCTGGAAAAAACCCTGCGCGATGCGGGCGTCGTGTCCGGCAACATCTTCGGCATGGTCGCTACCGAGGCAGCCTTTGCCCACGGCGACGCATGGCTGGACGCGATGCTGGATTATGTGGCCGAAGGCTATGCGATCCTGCGCGAAGAGGTGGAAAAGCGCCTGCCCGGCACGGTGCTGACCCCGCTGGAGGCCACGTACCTGGGCTGGCTGGACCTGCGCGCCTGGGGCCTGACCACCGCGCAGCTGATGGAGCGCACACGGGCCGCGGGCGTGGAATTTACGCCCGGAACCTTCTTTGGCGAAGCGGCGGGCGAGGGATTCCTGCGCATAAACCTGGCCTGCCCGCATGAGCGCGTGCGCCTGGCCGTCGAGCAGATCGAGCGGGCGCTGAAACCGGAAAACGAAAAATAACTATAGATGGAGGGAACACAAACGTGCAAGACCTGAGCATCATCATCGACGAGCTGCGGGACGAAATGATCCGCACCCTGAAGGGCTGGATTCAGGTGCCCAGCGTGAAGGCGGCCCCCGAACCCGGCGCGCCCTTTGGCCGCGAGGTGCGGCGGGCGCTGGACCTGGTGCTTTCGGACGCGGCGGCCATGGGCTTTGAAACCCGCAATTTCGACGGCTATGCGGGCGACGTGCGCATGGGCCCGCTGGGCGTGGACCCGCTGGCCATCCTGGTGCACCTGGACGTGGTGCCGGCCGGCGACGGCTGGACCATGGACCCCTTCGGCGCGGAGATCGAGGGCGGGCGCATGTACGGCCGCGGCATGTCCGACGACAAGGGCCCCGCGGCGGCGGCACTGTACGCCATGTACGCCATGAAAAAGGCGGGATTGCCGCTCAGGCGCGAAGTGCGCCTCATCTTCGGCTGCGACGAGGAAAGCGGCTGGGAGTGCATGAAGTACTACATGGCGCATTGCGATATGCCGCGCACCGGCTTCAGCCCCGACGCCAGCTACCCTGTCATCAACACGGAAAAGGGCCTGCTGCATCTGAGCCTTCGGGCGGGCTATGCCTCCGACGGGCTGCGCGTGAAGGAAATCAGCGTGGGCGAGCGCTGCAACGTGATTCCCGGCATTGCCACCGCGCTGGTGGAGGGCGACGAGGCCCTGTGCAGCAAGATCAATCACCTGGCGGGCGATATGCACATTCAGGTGGAGGCGCAGATGCAGGGCGGCCTGGTGCTGCTTACCTCCACGGGCGTGCCCGGACACGCGGCCTATCCCGAGGCGGCCCGCAACGCCATCGGCCAGCTGCTCATCATGCTGCGCGCGCTGGGCGTGACCGGTCCGCTGCGCACGCTGGCCGATCAGGTGGGCATGGAGTATGACGGGCTGGGCCTGGGCATCCGCTGCATGGACGAAACCAGCGGCGGCCTTACCTGCAACCTGGGCATCCTGCGCTACAGCGAGAAGGACGGGTTGTACGCCACGCTGGATATCCGCTATCCCATCCTGTGCGACCATGCGGCGCTGACCGCCTGTGTGCGCGCGGCGCTGGAGGGCGTCGAGGTCACGGTGGACGAGCAGAAAAACCCGCATCATGTGGCGCCCAACAGCAAGCTGGTCATGGCGCTGCTGGATGCGTACCATGAGGCCACCGACCGCCCGCGCGAGTGCGTGGCCACCGGCGGCGGCACCTATGCCCGCGTGCTGGAGGAGGGCGTGGCCTTTGGCAGCGTGTTCCCCGGCGAGGAGGAGCTGGCGCATCAGGCCGACGAATACATGGCGCTGGACAGCCTGGTGCTCAACATGCGCATCTTCGCCCGCGCGATTGAAAAGCTGCAGGACTAAACCGCAGAAACAAAGAAGGCGCCTGCCGGGCCGTTACGGCCACGGGCAGGCGCCTTTTCTTGTGGAAAGCAAACGCGAGGGCCCTTTCGGAACCCTCGCGTTGCTTGCCGTTTCTTACGCCTCGGTGAAAGCGTCCTTGCCCAGGCCGCACACGGGGCACACCCAATCCTCGGGCAGGTCTTCCCAGGCGGTGCCGGGGGCGATGCCGTTGTCAGGATCGCCGACCGCGGGATCGTACACATAGCCGCAGGGGCACTCATACTTCATGGCTTTATCCTCCTGATATCTGATTTGCGAACTTCTTATCAGCCGAAATACCGCTTGAGCAGGCCGTCAAAGCCCTTGCCGTGACGGGCTTCGTCCTTGCACATCTCGTGCACGGTGTCATGGATGGCGTCCAGGTTGAGCTCCTTGGCCAGGGTAGCCAGTTCCTTCTTGCCGGCGGTGGCGCCCCATTCGGCCTCGGCGCGCAGCTCAAGGTTCTTCTTGGTGGAGGGGGTCACGACCTCGCCCAGCAGCTCGGCAAACTTGGCGGCATGCTCCGCTTCTTCCCAGGCATAGCGCTTGAAGGCTTCGGCCACTTCGGGATAGCCATCGCGGTCGGCCTGACGGCTCATGGCCAGGTACATGCCCACCTCGGTGCACTCGCCGTTGAAATTCATGCGCAGGCCCTCAATGATGCGGGGATCAACGCCCTCGGCAACGCCCACGCGATGCTCGTCGGCATAGGACTTTTCGCCGCCCATGGGCTGGAACTTGCTCTTGGGAGCCTTGCACTGGGGGCAGAATTCGGGAGCTTCGGGACCTTCATAAACATAGCCGCAAACCTTGCAAATCCATTTCATGATCAAATGACCTCCTTGGAATTGAAATCCTCATTCGTGGGGCTTTCTTCACCCCGCGCATCTAGTATACCCCACCTGCGGGGAAAGTGAAACATAAATCCATGTGAAAATTTCTTTTTTTAGCCAGAATAGGCGGCAAGCAGCGCCTCTTCCATGCCGTCGGGATCACACACGGCGGTGTGGCGCACGGGCAGCCCGGCCAGACCGCGCACCTGGGCGGGAATGGGCACGCCGCTGAGCTGCTCCAGCTTCTCCGCACAGGCCAGGAAGTCCAGCCCCGCCACGGCCGGAGCGCCCAGCAGGCTGGATGCCACATCGGGCGCAAACTTGTAGGGGCTGGCCGTGGAAACCAGCACGACGGGCGTCTGGTCGCGGGTCTGGTCGCGGTACTGCCGCAGCACGCAGGAGCCCACGGCGGTGTGGGGGTCCATGACATAATGCTTGCGCTCATAGACGAGGCGGATTTCGTCGGCGGTCATGTTGTCGTCGGCATATCCGGCCCAGAATACCTTCTGCAGGTCGCCCAGTCGCTGCCCGCCGATGGAGAAGCTGCCGCAGGAGGCGAGCTGATCCATCCAGGTGCGTACCAGCGCGCCGTCGCGGCCCGCGCATTCATAGAGCAGCCGCTCCAGGTTGGAGCTGACCAGAATGTCCATGCTGGGAGACATGGTTTTGAAGAACGTGCGGTGCGTGTAGTAGGTGCCCTCGCAGAAGAAATCGGTCAGAACGTTGTTGCGGTTGCTGGCGCAGATCAGACGGCGGATGGGCAAACCCATGCGCATGGCGTAGTAGCCGGCCAGGATGTCGCCGAAGTTTCCGGTAGGCACCACGAAGTTGACGCCCTGTCCCATGCGGATGGCCCCGCGCTGGACCAGGTCGGTGTAGGCGGTGAAGTAGTACACAACCTGCGGAGCCAGGCGGCCGAAATTGATGGAATTGGCCGAGGAGGGCAGCTTGCCCAGACGGTCCATGCGCTCATGGAAGGCCGGGTCGCCAAAGAGGCGCTTGACGCCGGTCTGCGCCTGGTCGAAATTGCCCCTGACGCCGATGACATGGGTGTTGCTTCCGGCGGTGGTGGTCATCTGCAGTTCCTGCACGCGGCTGACCCCGCCATAGGGGTAGAACACCGAGCAGCTGGTGCCCGGCACGTCGCGGAAGCCCTCCAGCGCGGCCTTGCCGGTGTCGCCGCTGGTGGCCACGATGATGCTGATCTCGCGCGTTTCGCCGTTCTTTTCCGCGGCCAGGCGCACCAGATGCGGCAGAAGCTTGAGAGCGATGTCCTTGAAGGCCAGGGTGGGGCCGTGGAACAATTCCAGCACATGGACGCCCTCGCTGAGCGTGCGCACCGGCGCCACGTCGGGATGATCCCATGCGTCGGCGGCATAGGCCGCATCCACTGCCTGCTCGATTTCGGCGATGGAGTAGTCCTCCAGGAAATCACGCAGAATGCGCGCGGCGCTCTGACGGTAGCTTTGGCCGCACAGGGCGGCCAGCCGCTCGCTGGAAATCTGCGGAAACAGGCTGGGCACATACAGGCCGCCGTCGCGGGCAAGGCCCCACAGAATGGATTGCGACGCAGTTACGCAGGCGCCGCCCCGCGTGGAAAAAAAGGACATGCAATCTCCCTCCAGACAGGTTCTGAATGCTTCATCATTGGAAGTGATTCCATCATACACGGTTTTGGGGCGCGTGTAAAGCCGGAAATGCATGAAAAAGAGGGACGGCCTGTGCGGCCGCCCCTCTTTGATTGCGCGAAGGTTCAGATCACGTAGGGCTTGATAAAGTCCGGCAGCTCTTCGGGGCCGGCGCTGACGGAGATCACGAAATCCACGCTGTGGTTCGTACTGATGGTCTCCAGACGCTTGAACACCCATTCGCTGGTCGCCAGTTCGTTGTGAATCAGCTTTTTGAACGCGTCGATGAAGATGAGCCCCACATCGAAGTTCTGCGCTACGACGCCGCAGAGAAAGCCCATGAACATGTGGTCGCTGAGCAATTCGTATTCGCTGGCGTTGATAAAGCGCACCTCGTGGCGAAGGTCAAACATATAGCGATTGTCATCGTCGATGAAGACGATGTCGTGCTTGCTTTCCTGGCTAGCCTGGTTGGCCATGTCGATGATGCGCTTGGTTTTACCCGAGCCCTTTTTGCCGGCAATCACCTGAATCAATGGTAACGCCTCCTTACACTGTTTTGTTATCTCCTGGCGGCGCCGCGCGCCGCCGTGCTTACACACCCATTATACATGAACCGGGGGAGAATAGCAACGCCCCTCATTGTTTTTCTTCCGGCGAGGGAGCAAGAGCCTCCCGCAGCTCCTCCATGCCCATTTCCGGCAGGTCGCGGAAGGGGGCGTCCGGCGATGTGGGGTCGAAGCGGCATACGGCCCGGAAATCGCACCGGTCGCAGGCGCAGCGGTCCGGATCGCGCGCGGGCGAGATAGCGGTTTCCCCGCCGAAAAGCCGGTCCGCCAGCGCCACCGCCACCTCGCGCGCGTGCGCAAGCAGCGCCGTAAGCTGGGGCATGCTCAGGGCGCGCGCCGTTTTTTTGAGCTCGCCGCTTTTGAGATACATGGGCGGCAGCACCCAGGGCTTGTCTCCGCTGTCCATGGCGGAGAGAATTTCCACGTCGCTCAGGGCTACGCCGCGCAGCTGGAAGATTTCGCGCAGCTTGCCCTCCACCGCTTCGGCGGCGTCGCTGGCGCTTTCCACCAAGGGGTCGGCCACATAGAAGTAGAAGGCGCCGGCGGGCTTGGCGCCGGGGATGGCGCCGGTGCACACGTCCAGGTACAGAAGCAGCTGAAGCTGCAGCCCCCACCAGGCGCGCGCGGCCTCCAGGCTCTGCCGGGCGGACTTGTAGTCAATCACGCGCAGATATACGCCGTCGGGCGCGTCGTAGCGGTCGATGCGGTCAATGCGGCCGCGCAGGGCTACCTGCCGCCCGTCGCTCAAAAGCAGCACGATGGGGGGCATGCCGCCCTCGTAGCCGAAGGCGGCTTCCGTGCGGTAGAGGGTAAAGCGCCCTGCCGCCAGCTGCCGGGTGATGGCCACCGCCGCCCGCCGGATGGCGCTGCGCGCGGCCTCGAAACGGGCCAGGCTGCGGTCGCCGTCGCCCATGGGACCGGCGAGCACCTCGTCCACAAGCGGTTCCACGGCCTCGTCCGCCAGGCGCGAGACGGCCTCGTCCGGCAGGTTGGGGTAGGCTGCCTCGCGCCGGGTCAGCCGCGCAAAGCCGTTGAGCGCCGCATGGTAGAAGGTGCCCGTTTCGATGGGGTCCACCTTCCATTCCCGAAGCACCTGCGGGCGCAGGCCATAGGTGACGAAATGCTTGAAGGGACAGTCCGCAAACTGCTCAAGCCGGCTTACGGACAGGGTTTCATCGCCGTAGAGGGCACGGGCCGCGCCGGGCGCGATGGGCTGGGCCTGCCCGTCAAAGCCCAGAGAGCGCAGCAGCCGCATGGCGGCGGGCGCGGTATCCGGGGAGGAGAGGAGCTTTTCCATGCGCTCGCGCCAGCGGGGCGCGAGGGGAGCGGCGCCGTCGGCATGGGCGCGCAGCAGAATGCCCAGCGCGCCCAGCGCCTGCGCGGAGGACAGGGGCAGCTCATCCTCCGGGATGGGCGTGCGCGCAAGCCCCGGCATCAGCCGGTCGCGCAGCTGGCTGAGCAGCGACAGCGGCCGCAGGGCCGTGCCGTCGGGCGCGGTTTTGGCCGAGCTGAGAAACAGCCAGCGCGTGGGAAGCGTCATGGCGCGCTTTACGTCCAGACGGGCCATGAGGGCGCGGCTTTCGTCCGTCAGGCCCAAAAAGGCGCCCGTGCCCTGCTGCGTCTGCGCGCGCTCCTCCGGGGTGAGCAGGCTGTCGGTGGCGCGGGAGAGCAGGCCGTCGTTGAGGCCCAGCAGGAACACCGCGTCCGCCTCCTCGGCCAGCAGGTGGCCCAGCGCACCCGCGTGTACCATGCCCGCGGCGGGCGGCAGCGACTTGAGCGAAATGGCGGACAGGCCGCATTCCAGCCGCGAGGCAATGTGCCTGAGGGGAATGCGCGCGCCGCCGCTGAGCTTGACCAGCTGGTCCATCAGCCTCAGTACCGCCTGCCATACCTGGCTGTTCTGCCCCGCGCGGGTCAGGAACCCGTTTTCCAGCAGGCGGTCCTCCTCGCGCTTGAGCGCCTCGTAGGCCCCTACCTCCTGAAACAGCCCAAAAGCCGCCGTCAAGGAGGCCGTGGCATCGCGCGCGGACACCAGGGCAGCCCGCGTCCGCACGAGCGGGTCCATCAGCCGCTGCCGGAGCGCCTCCATGCGCTCGGCCTCCGGGCCGCGGGTGAAGGGGCGCGTCCAGCGCACGCGGTCCACACCGTAGCAGTAGGCGTAGTTTTCCAGCTCGCACGCCTCCTCAAAGGTCAGGGGCGCATAGCCGCTTTTGAGAAGGCTGAGCATATCGCGGTTGCGCCAGCCGCCGGCCATGGCGCGCAGGGCCGCCAGCCAGAACTGCGCCAGCCCGTGCGAGGCGGCAGAGAGCTGCTGGTCGGTATAGAAGGGGATGCCGCTGTCCTCCAGGGCGGCGGTGACGGCAAAGGCGTAGCCGCCGCTGTCGGGATAGAGCACGGTCACCCGCTCCGGGTCCACGCCCTGGGCCAGCAGCCAGCGCACTTCGCGGGTCATCAGCGCGGCTTCCTCGTAGGGCGAGAGCCCGTCGGACAGATATACGCCCTCAGGCCGGCCGGTAAAGGCGGGCGCGGGATGGGCAAACAGCGCCCGGTCCAGATAGGCGATCGCCTCCGGACGCCGGGGCAGCTGCGGCGACAGGACGCGTATCTCCGCACTGAACCCACTCAGGAAAAGCAGCCTCTCAAACCGTTCGATGCCCTGGCGCACGGGGGCGTAGAGCTCGCCGTCCGCAGCGGCATCGTCGTCGCAGATCAGCGCGATGGTGAGGCTTTCGCACAGCGGCGCCGCGGCGCACAGCAGCCGCATCAGCTGCTCCGGCAGGGTGTCAAAGCCGTAGACAAACAGGTGCTTGCCCCGCAAAAAACCGCTGTCCGCAAGCCGTCCCGCCACATAGGCCAGCTGGTCCTCGCCGTCGCTGAAGCGTCCGCGAAGCACCTCGCGGTACTGGGCATAGACCGTGGCCAGGTCGATCAGCTTGTCGCGCACCGCCCCCGCTGGCAGGGATTCAGCGTAATCCCTGAGCGCTTCTGGGTCCAATCCGCCGCGCTTCATGTCCGTGATCAGCGCGTCCAGCTTTTCCACAAAGCCCCGGCGCTGGGCGATGCTGCCGTAGTAAGGAAGCTTGTCCTCCAGCCGCTCCAGCGCCTGGCTGAGCGCCATGCGGCGGCCCGCGGCGTCCAGCGGTTCGCGCCCGTCGCGCCCGGCGGCGGCCAGCACCTGCTCGGAAAGCCGCGAGGGGCTGAGCACGTCGATCAAAAACATGCCGGTGAGGGAAAGCCGCTCCATCACCCCGCGCTCGGCAGCCAGGGTGAACTGCTCCGGCACCAGCAAAAGCGCGTCCTCGCCCCTTTTGGCGCACTGGCCCAGCGCCTCGACCACAGGGGCGAACAGCCGGTGTGCGCGTGCGGTCAGAATGGTAACGGACACGGTGAAAACGCCCCCCTGCGGCCTGTCAATTTTGCCTTTTCGGCTGGAAAAGGCCGCGTGAACATGATATCATAAACGCGGGCGGCGCGCAAAGCCCGCCTGTGATTTTACCGGCCGCTTTCGGGGGCCGGGAGAGGGTGAAAGGCAATGGAGGACACCATCGTAGGCGTAGCCACGGCGGCGGGCGAAGGCGGCGTGGCCATCGTGCGCGTGAGCGGGCCGGAGGCGGTGCGGCTGTTTGAGCAGGCGTTTCAGCCGCGGGGGGCAAAGCCGCCCTATGAAAGCCACCGCCTGATGGTGGGCCATGCGGTGGATGAAACCGGCCCCATTGACGAGGCCATGGGCGTGGTGATGTACGCGCCCCGGTCCTATACGCGCGAGGATGTGTGCGAAATCCACACCCACGGCGGATCGGCGGCGGCCTCGCTGGTGATGCGGCGGCTGATCCGGCTGGGCGCGCGCCCGGCCGAGGCGGGCGAATTCACGCGCCGCGCGTTCATGAACGGCCGCATCGACCTGATGCAGGCCGAAGCGGTGATGGGCGTGATTTCCGCGCGGTCGGCGGCGGCGCTGCGGGCGGGGGAGCGCCAGCTGGAAGGCGGGCAGAGCCGCTTTATCCGCAGGGCGCAGGAGGACCTGACCGCGCTGCTGTCCGGGCTGGAGGCACATATCGACTATCCCGACGAGATCGGCGAGGACGAGGCGCTCGCCGGCCTGTGCGAAGGGCTGGACAAGCTGATTGGGCAGCTGGACGGGGCGATTGACGAGCGGGGCGCGCGCATCGTGCGCGAGGGGCTGCGCGTGGCGCTGTGCGGGCGGCCCAACGCGGGCAAGAGCACGCTTTTCAACGCCCTGCTGGGTGAGGATCGCGCCATCGTGACCGACGTGCCCGGCACCACGCGCGACGTGCTGGAGGGCTCCTTTACGCTGGACGGCACCAACGTGCTTTTGCAGGACACCGCCGGCCTGCGCGACAGCGGAGACGCGGTGGAACGCATCGGCGTGGAGCGGGCCCGCGCGGCGCTGAGCCGGGCGGATGTGGCGCTTTTGGTAGTGGATGCCTCTGAGGAACCGGACGGGGAGGCGCTGGAGCTGCTGCGCATGGAAGCGCCCTGCCCCTGCGCCGTGCTGCTCAACAAGGAGGACGCGGGCGAGCGCTTCACCGTTTCCCAGGCGGAGGCGCTTACGGACAAGCGCCCCGTGCTGCGCGTGTCCGCGCGCGAGGGCGAGGGGCTGGACGCGGTGCGGGATTTTCTGCGCGGCTTCCTTCGCAACCCCGACGAGCTGGCGCTCACGCACGAGCGGCACATGGCCGTGGCGCGGCAGGCGCTTGCCAAGCTGCGCGACGCGCAGGCGGGCCTGGCTTCGGGCGGGCTGATCGACCTGGCCGCCGTGGACCTGCACGAGGCGCTCTACCTGCTGGGCCGCATCACCGGCGACAGCGTGGACGAAAAGCTGCTGGATGATATCTTTTCGCGCTTCTGCGTGGGGAAATAGGGCGGAAGGACGCAAAAAGGCCCCCGGAGGGATGCTTCCCTCCGGGGACCTTCAGATCGTTGACAAATCTTTTTCGGGAGGTTTGGAGGGCCCGCAGGCCCTCCAAAGTGGATTCGTATCGCCCGGCTTTGCCGGGCGGGCGGGGAGTTTGCGCCCTTGGGCGCAAACATTTCTTAAGCTTCTGGCGGGAAAGGCCGCCGCAGGCGGACTTTTTCGACAAGCTGAAGACCCCCGGAGGGATGCTTCCCTCCGGGGGCCCGCTATGCCAGGAAGAAGGGAAAATTACTCCGCAAGAGCCTCCGTGGCGGCGGCGGCGCCGGCGCGGCGGCCCATGGTGGAATACAGGCCCAGCGAGGCGGCCAGGATGTAGTTCTCGTTATAGAAATAACGGTTGCTCATCTCGCCCGCGGCGTAGAGGCCCGGGATGACCTCGCCGTCCTGCGTGGTCACGGCACCCTGATCGGTGGTGGTCACGCCGCCAGCCGAACCGAAGGTGGTGGGGTAGACCTTCACGGCGTAGAAGGGCGCCTTCTCGATGGGCAGCAGGTAGGCGGCGTCCTTGCCGAAGGCTTCGTCCTCACCAGCGGCTACGGCCGCGCTGTATTCCTCATAGGTGGCGACCAGACGGTCGGTATAGACATGCATGCCCAGCGCAAGGTCCTCGATGGTATCGGCCTTGACGACCACGCCGCTTTCCACGCCGGCTTCCAGCGCGGCCACGGCGGCCTCGTCGGTGGAGTCATAGATGTACCAGAAGGGCGCGTTGCCATCCTGAATCATGTCGGAGGCAGTGCAGTCCATGGAATCCCAGCCCATGCTGATGGCCTCGTTGCCGAAGCGGTCGCCGTTGGCGTTCACGCCCAGCTGGCCGTAGATGGTCAGGGCGGAGGTATCGGTCAGGGCACTGAGATCGGGATCAACCACGGTGCTGAACAGCGGGGTGGCGAACACGTCAAAGGTGCCGGCGCCCACTTCCAGCGCCATCAGGAAGCCGTCGCCGGTATGGCTCACGGCGCTGGTGGGAATCAGGCCCGCGCGGGTCAGCTTGGGGCTGTACTTCTCCACCAGTTCTTCGTTCTGGGAAATGCCGCCCGTGGCCAGAATCACGCTTCCCGCATGGAAGGTGATGATGGAATCCTCGGTCTCGGCCACCGCGCCCACCACGGCGCCGGTGTCGTCAGTGATCAGCGAGGTGCCCTTGGTGTTGAGCATCAGCTCGATGCCCTTTTCTTCGCAGGCATCCACCAGCATGTTGATCAGGCCCGAGCCGCCGCCGTTGGCCAGCGCCATCGGATAGCGGGAAGAAGCGGCGTAGGGGGTGGAGTCAAACTCGATGCCGTTGGAAACCATCCAGTCGACGGTCTTGCCAGTTTCGGCCAGCACGCTTTCCAGACGCTCCTCGTCCGGGTAGCCGCTGTCCACACCGCTGTAGGCCATTCGCTCGTCCCAGTACGCCTTGACGGCCTCCAGGCTGTCGGACTCCAGACGGTTGTCCGCGAACAGTTCGGAATCCACGCACACCAGAATGCCGCCGGCCAGGTTGGTGGTGCCGCCGGGAGCGGACATCTTGTCGATGATCACCACATCCGCGCCGTTTTCCCTGGCGGACATGGCGGCGGACAGGCCGGCGATGCCGGCGCCGATCACGAGCACGTCAGTGGTCTCTTCCACGGCGGCCTTTTCCACCTCGGTGGTCTCGGCGGCGGTCTTGTAGGCGGACACGTCCACGCCCGCAGAGGTCAGGGCCGCTTCCACGGCCTCCAGAATGCCGTTGCTGGTCAGCGTCGCGCCGGCCACGGCATCCACCGCCAGGCTGTTGGCGGCTACGATGGCGGCGGGCACGCCCTCCACCGCGGGATCGCTGATGCCGGCGTCGTCGCCGTTGCTGGTCACTTCCACGGCGGTGATCACGCCCGCGTCATCCAGCGTCACGGACACCTCGATCGAGCCTTCGCCGTTCTTGCCCGTGCCGGTGCCGGTATAGGTGCCGGCCTCAGCGAAGGCCGGCACGACGGCCATGGTGGCCAGCAGGCACACGGTCAGCAGCAGGGAAATACTTTTTTTCATGGTTGCTATCTCCTTTCATTAAGGTAAATCGGGAAAACCATAGGGTATTATAGCACGTTGTTTGTGATGTATCAATCTTTTTCCCTGCCGCAAAAGGCTGACGCTATGCGTGCGTCGCCACGTCCCGCCGCCCAAGCCACAGGGTGGCCAGCGCCCAGGGCACGGCGGTGTACGCCGCGCAGGAGGCGAAGAAGGCGGCGTATTGCTCCGAGGCGAGCGCGCCCATGCCGTTGGCGTCCATGCCCAGCGCCAGGAGCGCGTAGGGCTGGATGAGCCCCAGACCTGCCGAAGTAAACGCCAGCCCCGCCACGCCGCCCGCCAGCGCCACGGCCACCGGCGGCGCGAAGCTGCGCACCGCCATGGAGAGGAAAAGCTGCACCGAGCAGACCGCCACCCCGCCGCACGCGCCCATCAAGAGCCAGCGCGGCAGCTCCGGGGGCAGGGGCGCGTCAAAGCCGGCATACAGCCCGCTCAGCAGGAAAAACACGCCCGTGGCGGCCTGCGTCAGAAACGAAAGCGCCGCCGCCACCGCCAGCTTGCCGCCGAAGATCATCCAAAGGGGCACGGGACGGCTCATGAGCGCGTTCCAGTTGTTTTCCAGGTGTTCCAGCCGCCACAGGTAGGCGCACAGCACGCCAAGGAGCGAGGGCACGAAGAAAAACCCCGCAAACAGCGTGTGCTGCGTCCAAAGGCTGTACCATTGTTTCGTGAGAATGGCGGTGTTGCTTAGGTAGTTGAAGGTGCCCATGACCGCCGAAAGCGCGGTGAGCGCGAAAAACGCGATCCATATCGGGGCGCGGCGCAGCTTGATGAGCTCCGTGCGCACGACCTGAACAAACATGCTCATACCTCCCTGTTGACAAAGTCCCGGCGGCCCCACAGGTACAGGGCGGCCATCGCTGCCGCCAGCAGCCCAAGGTCGTCCCAGGGGAACGGCCGGCGGAAATACGTGACCACCCGCGTATCCCGGTCCCAGACCATGCGCACGTTGGAGAGCAGCCCGTAATAGGCGGCGGGGGAGAGGCGCATGACCGCTGGCGGAAAAAACATGCTCATCAGCCCCAGAAAGCCCAGAATCAGCCCCGCGGCCAGGGGAATGAACTGATTTTTGTACCTGAGGGAAAGCGCCTGCAAAAGCAGCGCCAGAAACAGGCTGACCAGGAACTGCCCGCCCAGATAGCACAGCACATCGCCCATGGTGAGGGCGTCAGAGAAGCCCTTCCACGCGCCCACCAGGCGGATGGCCGCCAGCTGACCCGCCACCGCCGCCAACAGCCACGCGCCGCCCAGCACGAGCTTTGCGTCAAACAGGCCGTATGCGGGCTGCATCGTAAAGAGCTGCTTGAAGGTATCGCCCCGGTGCTCCATGTCGCACAGGCGGCTGACGAGCACCGCCGCCGCCACGGGCATTACGATGGCGTTCATCATGGGCAGCTGGTACAGGCATCCCAGATACCCCTGCGCCGCCTCCTGCATATCCATGCCGCGCACGGCCCAGGCCAGCCACAGCCCCTGCATCGCCACCAGCGCCGCCACCGGCAGCCACAGCCGCCTGCGCCGCGCCTTTTTCCATTCCACGGAAAGCCACAGCCTCATAGCGTCTCCTCCGTTCCCGTAAGCCTGAGGAAGATGTCCTCCAGGCTCGTTTCGCGCTGCTCCATGCGCACAAGCCCGATGCCCGCGCCGGCCAGCTTGAGGCTGATGCGCGCCGCCTCGCCGTCGCTCATGGCATCCAGCATGAGCCACTCGCCGTCGCTTCGGGCTGATGGCAGCAGCGAACGGGCGCGCGCGTTGTCCTGCGTGCGCAGGGCCAGCCGCGCCGCGCTCATGCCGTGCAGGCCGCTCATCGTGCCCTGATACACCAGCCTGCCCCGGCGGATTACGCCCACATGGTCCGCCATCTGGTCGATCTCGCCCAGCAGGTGGCTGGAGACGATCACCGTCATGCCAAAGCGCGACGGCAGCGAGCGGATGAGCTCGCGCATCTCCTGAATGCCGGACGGGTCCAGCCCGTTGGTCGGCTCGTCCAGCAACAGAAGGCGCGGGCGGCCCATCAGCGCCGCCGCAATGCCAAGCCGCTGCTTCATGCCCAGCGAAAAGTGGCTCACCGGCTTTTTGACCTGCCCGTCCAGCCGCACGGTGCGAAGCGCCTCGTCAATTTCCTCCCCGGGCAGGCCGCGCAAGCGCCGGACGATCTCCAGATTCTCCCGCGCGGTCAGGTGGCCGTAGTAGCTGGGCGATTCAATTAAGGAACCGACCTCCTTGAGAACCGCAAGCTGGGTGCGGGGCGTGAGCTCATGCCCCATCAGGCGCACGCTGCCCTTGCTTGGATGCACCAGCCCCAGCAGCATCTTCAGCGTGGTCGTCTTGCCCGCGCCGTTGGGCCCCAGAAAGCCGTACACGGCCCCTTCCGGCACCTTCAGCGACAGGTGGTCCACGCAGGTTTCGCTTCCGTACCGTTTGCAAAGGCCGACGGTGACGACACATTCATCCATCCTTGATACCCTCCTTTGGTTGATTGGCAGGGCCATTCTACCGCCGCTCCCTTACGCGGGCGTGAAAGCAGCCTTACGTTTGCCTTACGATTTGCTCTGCCCCCTGTTCTGCACCGGCCGGTGTGGTATAATGACGGGGAGGAGGGGATGGGCGTGCGCGAGGTGCATCAGGCGCGGCTTTTGATCGTGGACGACGAGCCGGAGCTTCGGCGGATGCTTCTGTCCATTTTGCGCGGCGACGGCTATGCCGACATCCATGAGGCGGCCACGGCGGCGGAAGCGATGGAGAAGGCGCTGCGCCTCAGGCCCGACGCCGTGATTCTGGACGTGATGCTGCCCGACGGGGACGGCTTTTCGCTCCTGAAGGAACTGCGGACCTTTACGCAGGCGCCGGTTTTGTTCCTTTCGGCGCGCGACGAGGACGAGGCGCGCCTGCGCGGGCTGGGCCTTGGCGCGGACGACTATATCACCAAGCCCTTTTTGCCAAGGGAGCTGACGCTGCGGCTGGGCGCGGTGCTGCGCCGCACCTACGGCGCGGCGGGGGAGGGCGGCATGATCCGCCTGGGGCCGGTGACGGTGGACATGGAAACCGGCGTGGTCAGCGGCAACGGCCCGGAGCGCACCCTCACGGCCAAGGAATACGCGCTGCTTTCGGCGCTCAACGAAAACCGGGGCCGCATCGTGACCGTGGACGCGCTGTGCATGGCCGCCTGGCGGGGCGAAAATCTGGGGTATGAGAACACGCTGATGGTGCACATGCGCCGCCTGCGCGAGAAGATCGAGCCGGACCCCTCGCACCCCCGGTATCTGATCACCGTGCGGGGCCTGGGGTACCGGTTGCTTAAGGAGGACGGGCGGTGAAGGGAAACTTCTTGCGCGCGGCGGGCGGACTTGCCGCAGGGCTGGCGGGGGTAGTGGCGGCGGTCATCGCCGTAAATCTGGTTTTGTTTGGCTTTGCGGTGAGCTACCTGAGCAGAACCGACGGCGGGCGCGTGCGGGTGAGCGAATATGCGGAGGCGCTTTCGCAGGACGGGAGCGGCGCGTGGACGATGGCGGCGGAGGCGGCGGAGGCGCTGCGCCAGCAGGGCTGCTGGGCCATGCTGCTGGATGCGGGAGGCGAGGTGGTCTGGTCGCAGGACCTGCCGGACGACCTGCCCCGTGCCTACGGGCCGGCGCAGGTGGCCGCCTTTTCGCGCTGGTACCTTGCCGACTGGCCCGTGAAGGTGTGGGCGGTGGGGGACGGCCTTTTTGTGCTGGCCCAGCCCAGGGGGTCGGAGTGGAAGTATCAGGTGGAAATGCCCACCGAGCAGGTGGGCTTCTGGCCCGTGTGGGGCGCCGTGATGCTGGCGGCGAACGCAGGGCTTCTGCTGGGGGCGGCGGCATTTATCACGCATAGGGCGGCGAAGCGGCGTGACGCGGCCCGCAGCGAGTGGATCGCGGCCATCTCTCATGATGTGCGCACGCCCCTTTCGATGGTGCTGGGCTATGCCGCCGCGCTGGAGGAGGCGCCGGAGCTGAGCGGGGAGCAGCGCCGTCAGGCGGGGCTCATCCGCGAAAAGGGCGAGCAGCTGCGCGGCCTGATCGCCGATCTGAACCTGACCAACCGCCTGGAGTACGCCATGCAGCCCCTCAAGCGCGAATGGCTTTCGCCCGCCGCGCTGGTGCGCGAGGCGGCGGCGAACTTTCTCAACGAGGACCTGGACGGCCTGCATCCGCTGGAGGTGAGCATATCGCCCGCGGCGGAGGAAACGCGATTGCTTTGCGACCGCCAGCTGCTTGGCCGCATGCTGGAAAACCTGATCCGAAACAGCGTGCGCCACAACCCCCAGGGCTGTGCGGTGCGGGTGTCGCTCACGCGGCGGGGCCGCCGTCTGCACCTGTCCGTGAGCGATACGGGGCGGGGATTTTCCCGGGAGCAGCTGCTTAACCGGGGCGAGGGCGCGCAGGACGAAGGCGGGCACGGGCTGGGGCTTCGCATCGTGCGGGACGTGGCGCGGGCACACGGCGGCCGCGCGCGCTTTGACAATACGCCCGAAGGGGGCGGCCGCTGCGTGATCGACGGCCTTCACCCCACGCGCCGGGCAGGCCGGAAAATTTCCTCTTGACAAACCGGCCCGCCTTGGCTATGATATTTTGCAAACGCGATGACCGGGCATGGCCGCCCCACGCGCACCCCAAGAGAGACGCCGGCTGGTGAAAAGGCGTCGGGCGCAAAGCGGCTTCTCTCCCGCGAGCGGCCGGCGTGAAACCGCTCAGTAGCGCCGGACGGGCGGCCCGTAACAGCCCAGAGCGGGAACGGAATTCCGTTCCAAGAGAAGTGGTACCGCGGAAGCAGCGCTTTCGTCTTCATGGGAGGACGAAGGCTTTTTTATTGCTCCGCCAAAAACGAAGGAGGAGGAAGAACGCATGGCTTTTGTACCGACGCTGGACCTGCACGAGCACACCTTGCCCGGATTGCTTCGGAGGAACGCGCAGCGACTGCCTGACAACGACTGCATCGTCGCGCCGGAATTCGGCATCTGCTGGAGCTGGAAGGAATTTGACCGCCGCACCAGCGAGGTGGCGCGCGGCATGTACGCCATGGGCATCCGCAAGGGCGACCATGTGGCCATCTGGTCCACCAACACGCCCGAATGGATGCTGACCATGTTCGCATCGGCCAAGCTGGGCGCGATTCTGGTGACCGTCAACACCAACTACAAGCAGTTCGAGCTCAACTACCTGCTCAACCAGAGCGATACCAAGATGCTCGTGATGACCGCCGGCGTCAAAAACAACGACTACATCAGCCATATCACCGGCCTCGTGCCCGCCCTCAACACCGAGGCGCCGGAGAACATCTCCTGCAAGCAGCTTCCCTTCCTCAAGCGCGTGCTCCTCATCGGCGACAGCGAGCGCCGCCCCATGGGCATGAGCCGCTTTGACGACCTCTACGAGCTGGCCGCCTCCGTGCCCGAAAGCGTGGTGGAGGAGAGCATCGCGGGCCTGGATACCCACGAGACGATCAACATGCAGTACACCAGCGGCACCACGGGCTTCCCCAAGGGCGTGATGCTCACCCATTACAACATCACCAACAACGGCCAGTTCCTGGGCGACTGCATGAAGCTGACCGACGAGGACCGGCTGCTGATCGTGGTGCCCCTGTTCCACTGCTTCGGCTGCGTGCTGGGCGTGATGAGCTGCCTGACGCACTGCACCACCATCGTGCTCATGGACCACTACAACCCGCTGCGCGAGATGCAGATTTTGCAGGATGCGCGCTGCACCGCCGTGCATGGCGTGCCCACGATGTTCATCGGCATGCTCGAGCACCCGGAGTTCGACCGCTTCGATTTCAGCCGCCTGCGCACGGGCATCATGGCCGGAAGCCCCTGCCCCATCAAGACCATGCGCGACGTGACGGGCAAGATGCACCTCTCCGAGCTGACCATCACCTACGGCCAGACCGAGTGCAGCCCCGGCATGACCATGAGCCGCACGGACGATCCCCTCGAGCTGCGATGCACCACCGTGGGCAAGCTCCTTCCGCAGACCGAGGGAAAAATCATCGACCCCGAAACGGGCAAGGAGGTGCCCCGCGGCGTGCCGGGCGAGATCGTTACCCGCGGCTACCATGTGATGAAGGGCTATTACAAGATGCCCGAGGCCACCCGTCAGGCCATCGACGAGGACGGCTGGCTGCACACCGGCGACATCGGCACCATGGACGAGGACGGCAACTTCCGCATCACCGGCCGCCTCAAGGACATGATTATCCGCGGCGGCGAGAACATCTACCCCCGCGAGATTGAGGAATTCCTCTACACCCACCCCGCCGTCAGCGACGTGCAGGTGGTGGGCGTGCCGGACGAGAAGTACGGCGAGGAGGTTTGCGCCTGCGTCATCCTCAAGAAGGACTGCACGGCCACCAAGGAGGAGCTCATCGAGTTCGTGCGCGAGGGCCTTAGCAAATTCAAGGCGCCCCGCTACGTGTTGCTCATGGACACCTTCCCCATGACCGCCAGCGGCAAGATCCAGAAGTTCAAGCTGCGCGAGATGGGCGTCGATCTTTTGGGCCTGCACGCCGCCGCGAATATCGAAACGGCATAAGCAAAAAGCGCCGGACGGAATTTTCCGTCCGGCGCTTCAGACCGCCGACAAAGGAGCTGCTTTCTTTGGGAAGTAGCCCCTTAACGCATAG
>CHCFC05602__coassemble_129_pt1 | contig 54392 bp, 47 predicted proteins | sample CHCFC05602__metabat2_high_PE_021 | metagenome-assembled genome bin CHCFC05602
AATATAAGTCAAAAATTCTTAAAAAAAGTGAACAATTTGGCAGGCTGATACGTCTTATCATATGAGTGACGGTATTATTTGCGGCGCGGGCTCTTCGAGGGAACCTCCGCCGAAGGATATACAAAGAACGCATAGAAACCGGGGAGGGAAGAACCATGAAAAAGCGGCGTATGCGGCTGATGGCGCTGGTGGTGGCGGCCATGATGATTTGCGGACTGGCTATTGCCGAGCCCGTGCACGAGCATCAATGGAGCGCATGGCAGAAGAGCGCGGATCATCCGAATCAGGAAACCCGCACCTGCCTTACGTGCAGCGCCGTCGAAACGCGGGAACATGAGTGGGGCCCGTGGACCGACATGGGCGACGGCACGGAAAAGCATACATGCATCAACTGTCAGAAGGAAGAATTCCGCAAGATCGAGACGCCTGCGATCCAAAGCGACAGCGGAGAAGGCGCGGGAATCAGCCTGCTGAACGAAAATGATACGGGCATGACGCCGGACCCGGACCCGAACGCGAATACGCCCGCGGACCCGGACCCGAACGCGAATACGCCCGCGGACCCGGACCCGAACGCGAACACGCCCGCGGACCCGGACCCGAACGCGAACACGCCCGCGGACCCGGACCCGAACGCGAATACGCCCACGGACCCGGATACGGGCACGGACAACCCGGACGGAGACCCCGTTGCCGGACAGGCGGAGCTGCAGATCAGCCTGACGGTGGACCGCACCGAAGCGAAGGCCGGGGATGAGCTGACATATACGGTCACCGTGACCAATGCTGGCACGGCCGATGCTCAGAATGTCAAGGTGAGCTTTGCGCTGCCGGCGGATCTGCAAATTGTGGAAACGTCCTACGGCGGTACCCTGGCCGAAACCACACTTTCGCCACTGAACCAGGGAGATACGACGACCGTCTCGCTCAAGGCTAGGGTGCTGGAAACCGCCGCTCATGGTACAACGTTGACGGTTACGGCCTCGGCGAACAATACGGCCAGCGAACCGGCGGTGACAACGGTGCTGGAGTCCCCGCAGCTGTCGCTTGCCTTAACCGCCAGCAGCGACACGGTCACGGCGGGCGAAACGCTGGCGTATACAGTTACGCTCACCAACGACGGCAGAGGACCGGCCGTCAATGCGACCGTTGCGGTCACGCTCCCGCAGGGCCTTGAAAACGTGGCGCCGGATACGCCCGACGGGACCGTCTATGCGGACGGCCTGTGGACGGTGCCCGCGCTGGCGGCGGGCGAGAGCATGGCGCTTGTCCTGCGGGCGACGGTGATGCGCGGCATGCCTGACGGTACGGACCTGACCGCGCAGGCGCAGGGAATGGGCGTTTCAGCTGACGGCAGCGCGATGCCGGCAACGTTCGCAGCGCCCATTGTGGTCAGCGCGCCGGTCACGCTGTCCGCCCCCGCGCTGACCATCACGGTGACTGCGGATCATAAGACCGCCGCCACGGGCAGCACCGTGAACTATATTGTGACCGTGTCCAACAGCGGAAGCGCCGAGGCAACTGGGGTGGACGTAACGGTCAGCCTGCCGGCTGCCAACCTGAAACTGGGCACGGTTACGCCCAAGGAAGGCACCAGCTGGGTTGAAAAAAGCGCAACATGGACCATTCCTTCGTTGGCTATGGGCGATGAGGCCACCCTCCAGCTGATGACGTTCGTGACGGACGTGAAGCCGGGCGACACCGTCACGGGCAGCGCTTCGGTTGTGCAGGTAGACGGAACGTCCCCGGCCACGCAGATTACCGCCAGTGCGGCGTTCACCGGTGAAAACGCCGCGGTCAACCTGTCGATCACCAAGACGGCGGATCGCCTTAGCGCGCAGCCCGGCGAGGAGCTGCGCTACACGCTGGTGGTCACCAACAACGGCAAGGCCGCCATCAATAGCATCCAGGTGAGTGAAAAGCTGCCCGACAAGCTGCTCTTTGCGGAAAAGGAGCTCACCCAGGGAACGACCTATGACGAGGCTACCGGCCTGTGGACCATCCCCGTGCTGGAGCCGGGCGCGCAGGCGACGCTGGTGGTCAGGAGCGTGGTGATGGACGCCAGGGAGGGCCAAAACCTGGTCAACACCGCCGAAATCATCAGCGTGGACGGGGCAGAGCCGGCGGTCCATCCCACGGCAACCGCGTCGGTGCTCATCAACGCGATCAGCTACGGCTTCCTCACCGTCAACAAGACGGTGACGGGCAGCGGCGCCAGCCGGCACCGCGACTTCCCCTTCCAGGTGGTCTTTACCGACGCGGCCGGGGTGGCCGTGCACGGTATCGGCATCTATGTGAAGGGCACCGAAAGCCATACCTTTGATACGGCCTATCCCCTCACCTTCGAGCTTCGCCATGACGAAACGGTATGGATCGGCGTGCCCACGGGCATGAGCTATACCGTGACGGAAACGGATATCAAGGGTTACGGCCTGACCAGCAAAAATGACAAGGGCGTGATCCAGACCGATCAGCTCATTCAGGCGACCTTTGTCAACGACCGCCAGCGCAATACCGATATTCCCAAGACCGGCTATGCCGATCAGGCTCCGGATGCAGCCGTGGAGCAGCCGGCCGTGGCCGAGGATCTTACGCAGGCCTATGCCCAGAATGACGACCTGGTAGGCTGGCTCAAGGCCGGCGATGGAATCGACCTGCCGGTGGTGCAGTCCGATAACACCTATTATCTGGACCATGGCTTCACGGGGGAAGAGAACAAGAACGGCACGCTCTTCCTCAACATGAACAACCAGCTCTTTCCCGCGGATGACGTGCTGCTCATCCATGGGCATAACATGAAGGATGGCTCCATGTTCGGCACGCTTTCCAAATTTGAGCGCTACGACTATGCCTGCGAGCATCCCATCGTAACCTTCCAGACCATCCACGATGAGGAGCCCGTCTACTACGTGCCGATATCGGTGTTCAACGCCTCCATGCTGCCGGACCATTCCAGCTATTTTGACATCACGCAGATCGTCTTTCCCGATGACGAGGAGGGCGGGGAGGAGGACTCCTCGACCTTCCGCCAGAGCACCGCGTTCAGGACCTATCTGGACGAGCTGAAGGCGGTTTCGCTGTGGGAATCGCCCGTGGACGTGAACGTGGACGACAAGCTGCTCATGCTGATCACCTGCAGCTACGACCTGGAGGACGGCCGGCTGATGGTGGTCTGCCGCAGGCTCAGGGACGGGGAAACGCCCGAAGAGGTCGCCGAACTTTTTGCCAAATAACGCCGACGGCCCCTTCCTGCGAAGGAAGGGGCCGCCTTTTCAATCCCCCGGCTAAGCCGGGGGATTGCTGTTTGCAGGAAAGGAAACGGCATTTTTTCGCTTGACTTGCCCAGTCTGTCCCGCCTGCAAGAAACCGTTGATTTTCTCTGGAAAAGATAGTATATTAAAACCGCATCAGAGCCCCGTTGACAGCGGATTTGTCCATGAAAACGGAGGCAGAGAGGAGAATCGAAATGCAGCGTACCAGAAAAATGGCGCTGCGGGTTGCGACGGTCGCGCTGGCGGCGACAACCGCCTGTTCCGCATCGGGCGGCGCGGGCGCGCTTTCGGAAAGCGGCGATTCACCCGCGACGGAGGCCGTCAAAAACGGGGACGGCAGCTACAACATCCTGTTTGTGACCACCGATCAGGAGCACTACTTCGACCAGTATCCGCAGGGCACTTCCTACAAGGCCCGCGAGCTGCTGGCCGAGCTGGGCACCACCTTTGAAAAGCACTACACCTGCGCCAACATGTCCACCTCGGCCCGCTCGGTCATTTACACCGGCCAGCACATCCCCCAGACCAAAATGCTGGACAACATAGACGTAGCGTGGCAGTCGCCCATGAGCCCGGACCTGACCACCGTGGGGGACAGGCTGAGACAGGCCGGCTACTACACCGCCTTCAAGGGAAAGTGGCATATGGGCGGCAGCGGCATCCTGGGCCTCCACGAGAGCAGCCTTTCCGATCTGGAGGACTATGGCTTCGCGGACTGGGGCGGTACGGACTATATAGGCACCCTCTATGAAGGGCTCAACGCCGATCCCGTCATCTCCTCCGAGGCCGTGGAATGGCTGGAAGGGACGGGAAAGGCGCTCAACGAACAGGGACAGTCCTTTTTCCTGGCCGTCAACATGGTCAATCCCCATGACATCATGAACTATGACAACTCCGGCGCCCAGAGCAATCTGCTGGCGCTGGGCGGGAAGCCGGACGATCCGGTGTACCAGAAGACCTATGCCGATCCCGCCCCTTCCAGCTGGGATTTCGACCTCAACGCCCCGGATGTGCCCGAAGCCCTGAGCATTTACAACAGCGAGTGGTGCAGCTATACCGGCGCGGTGACGGATGAAGCGGGCTGGAAGGATTATCAGGACTACTACTATAATTGCATTCAGGACAACGACAACCACCTCATGGAGCTGCTGGACTATGTGGTGGACAGTGGCCTGCTGAAAAACACCATCATCGTCTTTACCTCCGACCATGGGGAGATGCATGGCAGCCACGGCCTGAAGGGGAAGGGCGGATTCGTGTATGAGAACTGCATCCACGTGCCCCTCTACATCGTCCATCCTGAATACGAGGGAGGCAGGCGGATTTCCGCGGTCACCAGCCACCTGGACCTGGCGCCCACCTTCCTGGACATGACCGGCCTGCCTGACGAGGAGAAGGAGCGGCTGTGCGAAGGGCTTCCGGGCCACAGCCTGATGGACCTGATGGACGGGTCCGCCTCGTCCGTGCGGGACGGAGCGCTGTTCTGCTATGAATCGCTGCTGATGAGCGCCGTGCAGGTGGACGTGGCCCTGGACGGGAGCATGAGCTACCAGATCGACCTGACCAACCGGGGCATGGTGCGCGGGCTGATCACGGAGGACTACAAATTCGTGCGCTACTTTGCGCCGCTGGAGTTCAACACCCCGCAGACCCTGGAGGAGCTCTACGCCATGAATGACGTTCAGCTCTTTGATCTCAGGCAGGACCCGGAGGAGTTGAACAACCTCGCGGCGGACCCGGAGGCCAACGGAGAGCTGATTCTGGAGCTGAACGCCCGGCTGAACCGGCTGATTGAAGAGGAGATCGGGCAGGATGACGGGCAGGAGATAACCGTGATCCTCCAGACGCTTCAGCAAAGCGATCTGGGCGCATAAGGCCGGAAAGGAAGGCGGCGGTATGCCTGATTCCGGAAGGACCTATGCCATGATGGCGAAGCCGGTGTCCAGCGCCTGCAACCTGCGGTGCGCCTATTGCTACTATACCGGGAAGGAAGCGCTGCTCCATCAGGGGAACGGGAGAATGTCCCATGAGGTGCTGGAGGCCTTCATCAGGCAAAACCTGGCCATGCACGGCAGGGACGCGGTCGTGGAGTTTGCCTGGCACGGAGGCGAACCGACCCTGGCGGGGCTGCCGTTCTACGAAGAGGCCGTGCGCCTGGAGCAAAAGTACGGCGCGGGGCGGCGGATTGTCAACACCCTGCAGACCAACGCCACGCTGCTTACCGACGAATGGTGCCGCTTTTTCAGGCAGCATGCGTTTCACATCGGCGTGAGCATCGACGGCCCCGAGGAGCTTCACAACGCCTACCGGAAAGGGGTGAACGGGGCGGGCGCCTTTGAGGCGACGATGAGGGGAATCCGGCTGCTTTGGCAGCACGGCGTCCCCTTTGCCACCCTCACCACGGTGAACCGGGTCAATATGGAGCATCCGCTGAAGGTCTACCGCTTCCTGCGCGGGCTTAGCGACTATCTCCAGTTCCTCCCCGTGGTAGAGGCCCTGCCCGGCGAGCTGGAGGAGGAGGAGGGACAGCATCTGGCCACTCCGCCCGGCATTCACGCTTTGGGGCTGGTCCATCCCGTCGCGCCCTTTTCTGTTACGCCCGCGGGATATGGGGACTTTCTGTGCGCCATCTGGAAAGCGTGGCTCGGACAGGATGCGGGCAGGGTCCATGTGCAGCTCTTTGACGTTGCCCTGGGGCACCTTCAGGGCCTGCCCTCCACGCTGTGCGTCCATGACCCCCTGTGCGGCCACAGCGGCTGTGTGGAGGCCAACGGGGACGTATATGCTTGCGACCGTTACGCCTTTCCCGAATACCGCCTGGGGTCCCTTCTGCGCACGCCGCTGGAGGAGCTGATGGAGAAAAACCGGAGCTTTGGCATGCACAAGACCTGTTCGCTTCCGCAGGACTGTCTGGACTGCCCCTATGTGCGGCTGTGCTTCGGCGGCTGTCCCAAGGACCGGCTCAGCCATCGGAAAAACTACCTCTGCGAAGGCTACAGGCGCTTTTTTGCACGGGTGCTGGCGGACTGGAACGAGGGCGTGTGAACGGGTTTCACGGAACATCATAAAGGCGGGCTGCACGAAGCAGCCCGCCTTTTGCCATGCGGGGAAATTACGGCTCCACGATGTTGAAATCCGGCGTAAACACCACGATGTGTTCGCAAAGGGTGTCCAGGACATCCTCGCCGCCGGTGAGCTCGGCGGCCTGCCGCACCCCGTCGGCGTTGCCCTGAAGCAGGGCGAAAAGCGCGGCCTTGGGCATGCGCCACTCGGCGTCAGCATCGGGGTCCTGCACGCCCTCCTGATAGAGAAGCACGCCGGCGCGCAGGGTGATGACAAACTGCTCCTGGGTGTCGGTCACCACCAGGTTGATCGTGCTGTTGAGGTCCACCACCGCATTGCTGTCCAGCCGGATGCCCAGGTATTCCAGCATCAGGTTTACGCCCATCTTCATCTGCATCTCCGCGGCGCCGCTCATGGGGTTGGACGCGGGGTCCTCGTCGCTGCGCAGCTCCTGGGCGGCGGTCAGATAGGCGTTGCGCCAGGGGCCGGACTCCGCCTGGTAGCCCAGCTGCTCCAGGGCGTCGGCGCACAGCCAGCGGGCTTCCAGATTGTCCGGGTCGGCATAGACAAGGACGTTGGTGATCTGGGCCACCCACTGATATTCGCCCTTTTCAAAGTCCTCCCGGGCCATTTGCAGCACCTTGTCGGTGTCGCCCAGGTATTCCACCAGCTTCAGGGCATAGTCCGTGGGGGTCATCTCATCCAGATGCACCGGGTTGGCGTCATACCAGCCCATATACTTCTGGTAGACGGCCTTGACGTTGTGCTTGAGGGTGCCGTAGTACTGACGGGTATACCACACCTGCTCCAGCTCGGCGGGCAGGCGGATCATGTCGGCAATTTCGGTTTCGGTGTAGCCCTGATTGATATAGAACAGGGTCTGGTCATGGATGAACTTGTAAACCGCCGCCGTGTTGGTCATGTACTGCTCAATCACGTCGTTGCCCCAGTGCGGCCAGTTGTGGGCCTGGAAGACCACCTCCGCCTGCTCTCCGTACAGGGCCAGCGCCTCCATGATATAGTTGGCCCATGCGTTTCCGTCCCGCACCTGGGCGCCGCGCAGGGTGTAGAGGTTGTGCAGGGTGCCGGTGCAGTTTTCCGCCAGCCACAGCGCGTTCTTTTCCGGCAGCCAGGTGTTCATTTCCGCGGGCGCCTCGGTGCCGGGGGTCATCTGGAACTCGAAGGTAACCCCGTCGATGACGCGGGTCTCGCCGGTCGTGGTGATGATATCGTTGGGGGAAATGTAGGACAGGGTGCCCTTGGACTGGTTCATGCCGATGCCTACGCTCATGGCGCCCTGCGCATCCTTGTCCAGCAGGGTCCCGTACTGATAGGCGGCGCGGCGTCCCATGGCGGTGCCGGCATAGACGTTCTCGCTGATGGCGTACTCCTCAAAGCCCTCCGGGGCGATGATGGGGATGTTCCGCTCCTCGACCTCTTCCTCGGACACAATGCCCTTGATGCCGCCGAAGTGATCCACATGGGAATGGCTGATGATGACGCCCATGATGGGGTACTCGCCCAGCTGCTCGTCCACCAGCTCCTTGGCAGCCCGTGCACACTCCACCGAGATCAGGGGATCAAAGACGATCCAGCCGGTCTCGCCCTTGACAAAGGTGATGTTGGAGATGTCATAGCCGCGCACCTGATAGATGCCGTCGGTCACCTCAAACAGGCCGTAGATGTGGTTGAGCTGGGTGTCGCGCCACAGGCTGGGGTTGACGGTGTCGGGAGCGTCCGCATCCTCCAGGAAGGCGTAGGCGTCCTGGCTCCAGATCAGCTTGCCGTCCTCGCTCCTCAGCTCCAGGGACTCCGGCGCGCAAATCAGGCCCTTCTGGGCGAATTCCAGCTCCTGCTGATCGTCAAAGTCCAGCTGCTCATAGACGCTCTGGTTTATCTGGGCGGTGATCTCCGTGGCGCCCTTCTGCTCCGCGTTCAGCTCCGCCGTTTCCGCATGCGCCGGGAAGAGGGCAAACACCATGCCCAGCAGGCAGAGAATAGCTGTCCATCGTTTCATGTTCCGTATCCTCCTTCATTCTTTTCTTCACATTTGCTTTTGAACCAGTATGACTGCGAAGGTACCGTCATACGCTTCCTCCGACCGGTCCAAACCGCTGCCGTCGGAGATGGGGAAGCGGATCTCGTAGATCTGGTCCTGCATAAGGGACGCGCCCGCCTCCAGGGATTCGCCGCCCTGACGGCACAGCGTCCATGACCCGGTCATCTCCTGCAGTTTGCCCTCCGCGTCCAGGTAGAACAGGGCGTAGTCCTCCAGCGCGCCTGTCAGGCCGTTGAGCCGCAGGGCCAGCGTCTGCTCTTCCCGCAGGTTGTTCACCCTCACGGTCATCAGGTATCCGGCGGCCCGGAAGCCGTCGGGCAGGGCGTTGTCTGGCAGGCGGAGGCGCCCCGTGTCCTCCGGCGGAATCTCCCTGGCGGGGCTGTCCGGCAGGTAAGCGAACACGTCCCGCCAGCACACCATTTCCATGATGCCCGTGGGGGAGTAGAGGCCGTTGCCGTCGGGATCGGCGATAAGGCCCACGGCCAGGTTGTTGTAGCCGGCAACGGTGGACACATCCTGCCTCAGCACGGTTTCGCCGGTCGCGAAGTCCAGCACCTCGTAGTGCCACATGCCGCTGTCCAGATCCTGCCAGTAGCCGTAGAGGTAACCGGTGGCGGTGCTGAGCTTGATCATGGCGGTTTCGTGGATGTCCGGCCGGGACCAGATTTTTTCCGCCGTATAGCCGCTGTCCGTCTTCACAACGTCCACCCGCTCCACGCCGGGAGCGATGTAGGCATTGCCCTGCGCCATCCAGTTCGCGTCGTAGATGTTGTCGTAGGACTGAATGGAAGAGTTGGAGTCGAGCGCGGCCAGGCCGGCGTTGCCCGCGCCGAACCAGTTGGCCACCACCACCGCGACGGTTCCGTTCCCGCCGTCATAGACCAGGATGGAGTTTTCCACCGATACGGGGATGTCCTCCTCCAGCTCATCCAGCACGGGAATCCGGGCCACCACCTCTCCGCTCTCGGAGGAGAGCGCCAGCAGGCTGATGGGGTCCAGATTATCGGTGAAGAGAACCAGATCCTCCGTCAGGGTCGGGCTGGTGCCGCTGCCCCACGAAAGGCCCCCGCCCGTGTAGTGCGCATCTTCGCCGGCGTCGTTGGCGCCGTTGCTGTCATAGGGGGTGCGCCACGCGACCCGGACCCCCTCGTCCGCCGTCAGCATGTAGCACGCCAGGTTGGTCAGGATCACGGCCCCGTCCTGATTGGCGGCAATGCCGTTTTCCGCGCCCTCTCCCCCGGCCAGGGGATAGAAGAAGATGTTGCCCTCCAGAGGCACTTTCTCTCCGGTATCCAGCTGCTGCATATAGTCCTGGGAAATGTACCCCAGAAATCCGGCGGGATCACGGTCCGGGACGATGCGAAAGCCCCCGGTGGTAAACCAGAGATTGCCCTCATAGTCGTAGACGACGCTGAGCAGGCGCTGGTCGATATCCTCGCCCAGGGCCGCGACGGCCTCAGCCACGATGTCCACATCCATGGCCTTCTCAAACACGGGCAGGACCTGCCCCTGCGCGTCCATCGTCCTGAGCACCAGCAGATGCCCGTGAGAGGTGGGCGCCACCACGCGGTCCGCCCAGTCGACGAAGGAGTAGGAGATCTGGAGCGAATACCCACCCCCGTCGTCGCGTGTGGGCACGAACGAACCGGCGCGGGTGATGGTTTCCGCGTCCAGATCCGTCACGGCGATGCCCCCCAGAAAGGGGGTGATGGCATGACCCCGGCTGTCGTAAAAGGCGGCTGAGGGCGCATGGATGTTCTGGGTTTCCACGGCAACGGACACCGTGGAACAGATGCCAAGCGGCGCCACCGCATCGGTGACGTCGGTGGCGTAGACGTCGTTGTGAATGGAATTGTCGCTGTCTGCCATATAGGGGTTGACCGCCACGTCCTTCACCGGCAAGGGGCGGGGGACCAAAGCGCCCGCCGTCTCCTCCTGGGCATACGCCCATTGCACGGAAGCGCCGGCCAGCAGCATGAGGGTCAGCGCCAGTGCGCATCCCCGAAAGAAAATCTGTTTCATGATATCCCTCCCGCATAGCGTAAACCGGTACTATTGTAAGGAAAGCATGCGGAGGGTTCCAGTACGAAAAATGCCGGGCTGCTCATCAAAATTCGTACTTGACAGCGGGACTGCCTGTTTATATCTGGAGGTAAACGGAGGAGCGGAACACCGTCCCGTCCGGCTCAAAGCGCGCGTTGCCCCGGTGCTTCTGGGCCACGGCCTGAATGGAGGCAAGCCCCACCCCCAGTTCGCTGCGCTTGCTGGAGCGGTAGGCGCCGTTTTCCCGGGTGACCCGGCCGTCGAAGCTGTTGTCCATGGTGACGGTGAGCACGCCGCTTCGCACCGAGCCGTCCAGATGGACGAACTTTGGGCCCCGGGCCATCCGGCTGCAGGCTTCCATGGCATTTTCCAGCAGATTGCCAAAGATGATGCACAGCTCTCCGTCGGGTATCCCCTCCAGCCGCTGCGGAAGGTCCAGACGGACCCGGGTGTCCACGCTCTCATTTTCAAGCCTGGAAATATAATAGGAAACAATCGCGTGAACCGCCGGATTTTTGCAGTACGTTCTGGGGGCGACGGGAATGGCCTCCAGCAAAGAAGCGACATACTCCTTCAGCCGGGCCGGGTCGGTGTCCGCCAGCTGACGGATCACCGCAAGCTGATGGCGCAGGTCGTGACGCTGCCGGCGCAGCTGCTCCTCATGCTCCATCATCAGCCGGTTGTGCTTTTGCTGTTCGTCCATTTGCAACTCCATCAGGTGCGTTTCGAAATTCAGCTGCTCCTGAAGGATGGTCTGCTTGCGGATCTCCTCCAGCGAGTTCACCAGCACCCAGTAAACCAGCACCACGCAGAAAAGCAGCGCAATCCGGGCAAACAGGAACTGCCAGCTTTGCACCATCTGATCCTGCAGCCCGCCGCTGAGCACGCTGACCATCCCGGCCATCACGGCGGGCAGCAGCCAGATGACCCGCCACAGCCGGGGCGCGTCCATGCGGTAGACCTGCCCGGCGGCATAGCGGAACAGGCGGTACATGGGCTTCCAGGCCAGGATGAACAAAAGCAGGCAGATCAGGCCGCACTCCCAGCTTCGGGCGGAGACGTGCATCAGCCGGGCCGCCAGAAAGGCGGCGACGCCCGTGGCGATGATCTGGTAATTGACCAGCAGCATATAGGTGAACAGCAGCTTGCCGGGAGACAGCCTGATATTGAGAAAATAGAGGGCCAGCGAGAGGGGAATGACCGCGAGGCCCACCAGCAGCACCAGATCCGGCCTGCCCAGGGCGACCATCCAGGCCACCCCCAGCAGATGGACCGCCAGGTTGAACGCCACGGTAAGCGCCATCCACAGCTTTCCAAAGCGCAGAATATCCAGAAAAGGAAGATAGGCCAGCAGGTGGATGGGCAGATAAGCGCAAAAGGTGTAAAAAACCGTCTCCATCAGTCGCCCCTCCTGTTGCGGGCAAACAGACCGTCCTCCCAGGCGCGTCTGGCCTTGCCCATCAGTTCACGGCGTATGGGAATGTTTTTGCCGTTGGTCATCACAAAGCATCTCAGGTCCGTGTTCACGCGCGCCACAAAGGCCAGATGCACCAGATAACTCTTGTGGGGCTGAAAAAAAGGCTGATCCGCAAGCCGGGCCGCCATGGTGGCGATTTTCTCATAGGTGGTGATGACCGTTTCATCCTTCAGGTGAATGTTGACGACATGGCCCTGCTGCTCCAGATAACAGATGTCGGCGACGGGGATGTTTTCCTGCCTGCCGTTGCGATGGATGGCAAGAGAGGGCGCATCCTGCTTATTGAGGCGCGCCAGCGTCACAATGTCCGTCACATCCTTGAGCCGGACCGGTTTTTCGATGTATTTGAGGGCCGAGAGGCGGTAGCTGTCCAACGCATGGTCCGTGCTGCTGGTGATAAAGGCGACCGGCAGCTCCTCTCCCTGCTCCCGGAGCCGCTTTACCGCTTCCAGCCCGGTTATGCCGTCCATATAGATATCCATCAGCAGCAGATCGAATTCGTGTGGCCGCCACGCCTCCAGCAGCGCCTCACCGCTGGAAAACACCGTGCAGACGCAGGGAACGCCGCTCTGCGCCAGCAGCGCCAGCAGCGCCTCCTTCTCCTCCGCCTGATCCTCGCAGATAGCGATATGCAGTGGTTCCATACATTTCCACCTATACATATTCATCCTTCCGGCATTATAGCATCAATGCGCAAAACCGTCAATTTGTCAAGTACGAGTTTTGCAAAGCTCCTCGACATTTTTGGTACTGGTATCGGAGAAAAAACCTTTTTACAATACTTTCTGCCAGAACGCTCCGTGCATTCCGAAAGCAGGTTTGCGGACAAACGCTGTATCCCCGCTGTGGGACGGCAGGAGGGAATGGAATGATCAAGGATGACTTTGCACGCTGTGAGGCCCTGTTTCCGGAGCAGCGGACACAGCTGCGGCAGATAGCCCTGGCCCTGCGCCGGGAACAGGTCAACACCATGGAGCAGCTGTGCTGGCTGTTCCAGAACAGCCCTGAATCGCTGGCCGGCATGCGCTCCATCGGCGAGAAACGCATGAAGGTGATCGAACAGGTTTACAGAGCCTATCAGGCCGAAGGCTGCCTGGCGGCAGCCCAGAGAGAAAGACGGGAGGGAATCCTTTGATGTGGAATACGGACATTCCTCAGGAGGAAACGGAGCGCTGCCTGCTGTGCCCCGAGGCGCCGTGCACGAAGGCGTGCCCGCATGGGCTGGACCCCGCCGCGTTGCTGCGCAGCGTGCGTTTCCAGAACATCGCGGGAGCGGCGGACCGCCTGCCGGAGCGGGCGGCGTGCATTGACTGCCCCGCGCCCTGCGAGGACGCTTGCCTGCGCCCGGGCGGCCCCATCCGGATTCGCCGGCTGACCACCAGCCTGAAAAAGGAGCTCGTGGAAGACTTCCGCAACTTTCCGGTGGACCTGTCCAGCACGTTTTGCGGCGTCAGGCTGGAAAATCCCTTCCTGCTGTCCTCCTCGGTGGTGGCCAGCAGCTACGAAAAAATGGCCCGCGCTTTCGAAATGGGCTGGGCGGGCGCCTGCTTCAAGACGATCTGCGACTTTATCCCCCGCGAGGCGTCTCCCCGCTATTCCGCCCTTTCCGGAGAGGGCTGCTTCTACGGCTTCAAAAACATCGAACAGCTCTCCTGCAATTCCCTGGAGGAGGATCTGGACATCATACGCCGCCTGAAGCGGGACTATCCCGCCAAGGTCGTCATCGCCTCCATCATGGGCCGCAACGAGGAGGAATGGACCCGGCTGGCCGGGCTGGTGCAGGAAGCCGGGGCCGACATGGTGGAGTGCAATTTCTCCTGCCCCAACATGGAGCAGGAGGGGCTGGGGGTAGACGTGGGCCAAAGCCCGGAGACGGTGGAACGCTATACGGCCGCCGCCCGTCGGGAATGCAGCATTCCCCTGCTGGCCAAGCTCACCCCCAACGTGGGGGACATGCGGCCCATGGCCCGGGCTGCCCGCCGGGGCGGCGCCGACGGCCTGGCCGCGATCAATACGGTCAAGAGCATCATGGGCATGAATCTGGACACCTATGCCACCAGTCCGTCGGTGCGGGGCCTGTCCGGCGTGGGAGGCTATTCCGGCAAGGCGGTAAAGCCCATTGCCCTGCGGTTTATCTGGGAGCTGGCCTCCGACCCGGAGTGGCCCAATCCGCCCATCAGCGGCATGGGAGGCATCGAAACCTGGCAGGATGCGGTGGAATTCCTGCTGCTGGGGGCCGACCATGTGCAGATCACGACCGCCGTCATGCAGTACGGCCTGCGCATCATCAACGATCTGATCGAGGGGCTTGCCTTCTACCTGCGCGAAAAGGCGCTGCCCCATGTAACCGCCCTGAAGGGGCTGGGGGTTGAAAATGTGGCCGGCCTGGAAGCGCTGGAGCGGGAGAGCATTCTGCTGCCCCGGTTCGACCGGCAACGCTGCCTGGGGTGCGGCCGGTGCGCGCTTTCCTGCCGGGATGGGGGACATGAGGCCATCGCCATGCGGGAGGGCAGGCCGGTCATGAATCCCTCCGCCTGCGTGGGCTGCCACCTGTGCGTGCTGGTCTGCCCCGTCCGGGCCATCAGCGGCTTTGGCCGCCGGGTGAAGTCCCGCACGCAATCACCCTGAAGGGAGAGTTTGACTTTGAAAGAACTGTCCATCGACGCGACGGTCGAAAACATAGCGCCCGTCACCGACTTTGTCAACCGCGAGCTGGAGGGCCACAACTGCCCGCAGCGGATTCTGCGGCAAATCGACGTAGCCATCGACGAGCTTTTCAGCAACATCGCCCATTACGCCTACAACCCCGATGTGGGGCCTGCCACCGTGCGGGTCGAGGTCACGCAGGAGCCTCTGGCGGTGGTCATCACCTTTATTGACCACGGCATGCCCTATGATCCCCTTTCCCGGGGAACCCCCGATGTGCATGCCCCGCTGGAGGAGCGGCAGGCGGGCGGTCTGGGCATTTTTCTGGTCAGGCAGACCATGGACGACGTGACCTATCAATACCACAATGGCCAGAACATCCTGAAAATCAAAAAACGGCTGGCAGGAGGGGACAGATAGCGTGGGACTTCTCACAGACGCCATGAATTTTGCCATCGCTGCTCACGGCGATACGCTGCGCAAGGGGGACGGCCTTCCGGCGATCCTCCACGCCATGGAAGCGGCCGTTGTGGCCGCCTCCGTAACCGGGGAGGAGGAAGTGCTGGCCGCCGCCGTGCTGCATGACACGGTGGAGGATGCGGGCGTGACCCCCGAGGAGATCCGCGCACGGTTTGGAGAGCGGGTGGCCGCGCTGGTGAGGGCGGAAACCGAGGACAAGATGCGCCACCTGCCCCCCGAGCACAGCTGGCACGCCCGCAAGGAGGCGGCGATTGCGCAGCTGGCGGCGGCGGAAGATCCGGGCGTATGCATCGTGGCCCTGGGCGACAAGCTGTCCAACCTGCGCTCCTTCTACCGCAGCAAGGAACGCCGGGGCGAAGCCATGTGGGAGGCTTTCCACCAGAAAGACCCCAGCCAGCACCACTGGTACTATCGAACCATCGCAAACGTCCTGATGCCACTTTCCCACACGGCGGCCTGGCAGGAATACGATTGGCTGATCCGCCAGGTTTTCGGGGAAGGCGACAGCCCATCGCGCGCATTTTCCGGCGCGAAAGCAGATGAGTGAGGAGGCATACGAAATGAACTGGACTGTGGAAAAAGAAACCCTGACAATCGCCCTCAGCGGGCATATCGACTCCGGCAACGCGCCGGCCGTTGAGGCCGAGATCATGGACATCCGGGGCAATCAGCCCCACAGCGCGCTGGTTCTGGATTTGAAGGACCTGGTGTACATCTCCAGCGCGGGGCTGCGGGTGGTGCTGCGGCTGAGAAAGCTTGAGGAGGACTTCAAACTGGTCAATGCCTCCGCCGAGGTCTACGAGATCCTGGACATGACCGGATTTACCGAGATGATGACGGTGGAAAAGGCCCGCCGGAGCCTGTCCGTCGAGGGCTGCGAGGCCATCGGCCGGGGAGCCAACGGCATCGTCTACCGCATCGACAAGGACACCGTGGTCAAGGTGTACCAGAACCCCGACTGCCTGGCCGACGTGCAGCGCGAGCGGGAGCTGGCCCGCAAGGCGTTTGTTCTGGGCATTCCCACCGCGATTCCCTACGATGTGGTGCGGGTGGGAGAGAGCTATGGCTCGGTGTTTGAGCTGCTCAACTCGCGCTCCTTCTCCAAGCTCATCGCGGCCGACCCCGCGTCCATGGACACCTATGTGGACCTGTACGTGGACCTGCTGAAAAAGATGCACAGCACGCATGTCAAGCCCGGAGAGATGCCGGACATGAAGGCGGTGGTCCTGGACTGGGTGGCGTTCCTTCGGGACTACCTGCCCGCCGACCAAGCGGATAAGCTGGTGGCTCTGGTGGAGGCGGTCCCGCAGCGGGATACCATGCTGCACGGGGACTATCACACCAACAACATCGTCATGCAGAACAACGAAGTGCTCATCATCGACATGGATACGCTGTGCGTGGGACATCCCGTCTTTGAGCTGGCCTCCATGTATCTGGCCTTTGTGGCTTTCGGCGAGCTGGACCACAGCGTGACGTCCAATTTCCTAAAACTGCCCTATGAGACCGCCGGACTTTTCTGGAAGAAGGCCCTGGCCAGGTATCTGGACACCCAGGACGCGCAGCGGGTGCGCGAGGTGGAGGAAAAGGCCATGGTGATCGGCTATGCCCGGCTCATGCGCCGCACGATTCGCCGCAACGGCTTTGACACGGAGGAGGGCAGGGCCAATATCGAGCTGTGCAAGGCTCACCTGTCGGAACTGCTGAACCGGGTGAATACGCTGACCTTTTAAGCGAGAGGAGAAATGCATCATGGAAATCATGAAAGAAAGCCACGACACCGACCTGACCCTGAAGCTGCGCGGACGGCTGGACACCTCCACCGCGCCGGAGCTGGAGGGCGAGCTCAAGAACTGTCTGGAGGGCGTCCAGAGCCTGACGCTGGATCTCAAGGAGCTGGAGTACATCTCCTCTGCCGGGCTGCGCGTGCTGCTGAGCGCGCAGAAAACCATGAACAAGCAGGGGTCCATGGTGGTTCGCAACGTCAACCCGATTGTCAGGGATGTCTTTGACATAACGGGTTTCAGCGACTTTCTGACCATAGAATGAGCCTGAAAATCGCGTATCTGGGGATTGATTTGCTCCACAGCGCCCTGCGCACGGTGCTGCAGGAGGATTGCCGGGTGTTGAAGCTCTTTACCTGCGCCACCGACAACGTCACCGAATTCAACACTGAAGTGCTGGAGACGGCCAGGGCGCACCGCATTCCCGTCAGCCTCAAGCCGTTGGCGGCAGAGGACCTGGCATGGCTGGCGGAGCAGGGATGCGAGCTTCTGCTGTGCGGCGGGTACTATCATCGCCTGCCCATCACGGAGGCCTTTCCGATGGTGAACATCCACCCGGCGCCCCTGCCCGCGTTCCGCGGCCCGTGGCCCATGCCCGTGATGCTGCTGCGGGGGGAACGCCGGGGCGGGGTGGCGATGCACAAGATGGAAGCGACCTTCGACACCGGGGATTTGCTGCTTGAAGAGACGTTTCCCCTGTCCTCCACGGCCACGCTGGCCGACTATATGGCACAGGTGGAGGCGCTGCTTCCCGGCATGGTGCGGCGGCTGCTCAGAGAGATGCCCGTCCTGCTGGCGAACGCCAGACCTCAGGGCGAGGGAACCTACTGGCCCTGTCCCACCGAGAAGGACTGGACCATCACGCCCAAGATGCCGGCCGCTCAGGCCGATACCATCCTGAGGGCCTTCTATGGCTACGAGTGCGTCTACCGGTCGGGAGCGCGCGCCTATGAGCTCATCGGCGGGCGGGTGCTCCGCGAGCCCGGGGCGGGGCCAAGTTTTCCTGTGGATGGCGGCTGGGTGTGCGCCCCGCGGGTGAGGAAGCTGAACTGCGATGAATGAATGCTGGGAACAGGTGGACCGGCTGCGGCGGCAGGCGGGACACGTCCTGTCCGCCCATGGCTTTCCGTCCATCTGGATCTGGAAGGAAGCCCTGGGCCTTGAACTGGTTGTGGAGGAGGACTACTTCACCGTCAGGGCGGGAAAAAACGTCTGGTTTTTCCCCTGCGGCAACGAAAAGGGAAAGCGGGCCTTTCTGGCCGGGCATGCGGGGGAGCCGGACCTGAAGCTGCGCTATCTGAGCGACGCGGATGCCGCCTGGCTGCAGGCGCAGTATCCCGGCCAATGGAAGCTGGTCCGCCGCCCCGACGACGATGAATACCTCTACCTGCGGGAGAGCCATATCGCCATGGAGGGCAGCCGGTTCAGCCACCTAAGGTGGCGGGTCCACAAGATTCAGCGGGACCTCGCCCCCCGCACGCAGATCCTTGACCAGAGCAATGCCGCCGACGCCCGGCACATTCTGGATGCCTGGGTCTCCGGCCGTTCCGCCTGGGACGGGGACGACCGGGAGGTGGCGCTGCGGGCCCTGGAGATGCAGAGCGCGCTGGGGATGCACGGCGTCATCGTCTATCTGGCGGGGCAGCCGGCCGGCTTTATGCTGGGCTTTCCCCTGGCGGCGGACACCTTTGACGCGGCGGTGGGCAAGTGCGCGGCGGACGTGCAGGGCCTGACCTACTATGTCCTGCGGGAGCTGATGCTCTCCCTGCCGGAACAATACCGGTGGATGAATCTGGAGGAGGACCTGGGCCTGCCCGGTCTGCGGGATATGAAGGAACACTTCCTGCCTGACGGCAGGCATCAAATCTGGGAGGCGCAGCGGCTGTGAAGCAGGATGTTTTCACCGGAAAAATGTTTCATCGCCTGTTCTGGCCGTCCCTGTGGGCCTCCGTGGGGCTGGCCTTTTCCGATATGGCGGATGCGCTGGTGGTGGGCTGGCGAATGGGAGAAACCGGCTTGGCCGCCATTGGCATGACGCTGCCCCTCTTCATGGTCATCAACCTCTTTATGCACGGCCTTGGCATCGGCGGCAGCGTCCACTATGCCCAGCTGCTGGGCGCGGGAAAGCGCGAGGAGGCGGTGGACAGCTTCGTGCGGGTGCTCAGGCTGGCGCTGGTTGTGAGCTGCCTGCTTGCGCTGGCGGTCAACCTGTTTCCTCACGCGGCCCTGAGCCTGCTGGGCGCGGGGGTGGCCGACGAGGCGCTGTACCGGCAGACCGAAACCTATGCGCGCCTGATCGCTCTGGGCGCCCCGGTTTTTTTCCTCAACTATATCCTCAATTATTACCTGCGGGCTGACGGGCAGCAGAAGCGGGCCAGCGCGGGCTTTCTGGCGGGCACGCTGGTGGATATCGGGCTGAATCTGGTGCTGGTGCTGCTGCTGAACCTGGGCACCGCGGGCGCTGCGATGGCCACGATCGCGGGCTCGGCCACGGCGACGGCGGCCTATCTGCCCGGATTGCTGGGCAGAAAAGGCTCCCTGTACATAAAGCGGGTTCGCTCCGGCTGGGGCGAAGCCCTCGCCTGCCTGCGCACCGGGCTTTCCTCCTCGGTGCAGTACATCTATCAGCTGATCTTTCTGCTCATCGCCACCCGCACGCTGCTCAGCTGCTTCGGGCAGACCGGCGTGGCCGTCTTTGACATGGTACAAAACGCCTCCTACCTCATCCTCTATCTGTATGACGCCGCGGCCAAGGCGCTTCAGCCCCTGGCCGGCACCTTCCATGGGGAGAGAAACCGGGAGGCGGCAGGCCGCTCTCTGCGCCTGGCCGTGAGCTGGGGCCTGGGGCTGGGAGTGCTGGCCGCCGCCCTGGTGAGCCTGTTTCCCCGGTGGGTGTGCTCCGCCTTCGGCCTTTCGGGGACGGAGGTGCTGTCCATGGGGGCGCTGGCGCTGCGGCTCTACTGCCTCTCCAGCGTCTTTGCCGGGGTCGGTACTTTGCTGGAGGCGTATTACCAGTCGGTGGAGCGCGAGAAGGACGCCTTCGTTCTGGCAACGCTGCGCGGATGCGCGGTGATCCTGCCGGTTACGCTGTTGCTGGCCCTGAGCTGGCCGCAGGGCCTGTGGTGGACCTTTCCCATCACGGAGGTGCTGTCGCTGGGCGTCTTTGCGCTCTGGCGCCGCCTTCGCCCGGACAAGGGAGAACCCTTTTCTCCCCAGCGCGTTTTCCGCCGCCAGATCCGCAGCAGCACCGGGGAGCTGGGAAGCCTTTCCCAGGATGTGGAGGCTTTCTGCGAAATGTGGGGGGCCACGCCCCGGCAGCGCTATCTGGTGGAGCTGACGGTGGAGGAAATCGGCGTGGTGATCATCTCCAAGGCCTTTGCCTCTCAGCCGGACGGATATATCCAGCTGACGCTTATCGCGTGCGAGGACGGCGGATTTCAGCTGCATGTGCGGGACAATGCCGCCGGCTTTGACCCCTTCTCGCTGGCGACGGGGAAGGTGGCGGACCCGGAGGCGTTTGACATGGACGCCATCGGCATGCTGATGGTGAAAAAGCAGGCCAAGAGCTTTTTTTACCGTCAGTATCAGGGATTCAACACTTTGGTAGTCAGTATTTGAGGTGGGGTTATGAGGCTTTCTCTGCGCAAAAAAGTGATGGTGGCCGTGCTGCTGATGGCCCTGATTGTGGCCGGGGCCACCGCGCTTGTGAGCTATAACATGTACGCCCGCTCCATGGAGGAGCACTATGAGCGGCTGACCATGAACACCGCCAGGTCCGCGGCCTCCATGGTGGATGTCCAGGCGGTGGCGGAACTGAAGGACCGCACGCTGGAGATTTACCGCGGCTTCTGCCCGGACGAGAACACGCCCCCGGACTTTGAAGCCTTTGATGAGGCGGACTGGGACGCCTACTATGCCGCCTACGACGAAATCCTCCAAAGCGACGCCTACCGGAAAACCTTCGCCACCCTGAACGCCCTCAAGGAGGACAACGGCGTACTCTGGCTGTATGTGGCCTACATGGATGAGCAGACCGGTCAGGGCATTTACATCGTGGATGCGGATTCCACGCAAGACGCCTGCCTGCCGGGCACCTGCGGGGATATCGAGCCGGAAAATCTGGTGCTGATGGAGCAGGGCGTGTACGACTTCCCGCCCTACATCACCAATTACGAGGAATTCGGCTGGCTGTCCTCCGCGGCCGCGGCCATTACCGCCCCGGACGGAACGGTGGTGGCCAACGCGTTTGTGGACTTTTCCATGAACCAGGTGATGGCCGACCGTCAGGCCTTTCTGCTGCGGCTGGCGGCTGTGCTGGCCGCGGTGACGCTGGTGCTGATTGTGACGCTGGCCTACGGGTTCGGCCGGGCGGTGGTGCGCCCCATCAACCAGCTGGCGAAGGCCACCGGCTCCTTCGTTTCCGACAAGGAGCGCAATCAGAGCAGCTCCGCCATCTCCCTGCTGGAGATACGGACGGGGGACGAGATTGAAAACCTGTCCTGCTCGATCCGGCAGATGGAGCAGGAGATCAACACCTATATCGCCAACCTGACCCAGGTCACGGCGGAGCGGGAGCGCATCGGCGCCGAGCTGGACGTGGCCCGAAACATCCAGGCTTCCATGCTGCCCTGCATCTTCCCGCCCTTTCCGCAGCGCGAGGAGTTCAGCATCTTTGCCTCCATGGACCCGGCCAAGGAGGTCGGCGGCGATTTTTATGACTTTTTCCTGGTGGACGACGACCACCTGGCCCTGGTGATGGCCGATGTGTCGGGCAAAGGGGTTCCGGCGGCCATGTTCATGGTCATTGCCAAGACCCTGCTGAAAAACGCCGCCCAGACTGGCGCTTCCCCCAGGGCCGTGCTGGAGAAGGTCAACGACCAGCTGTGCGAAAACAACGATGCCGAAATGTTCGTTACCGTGTGGCTGGGAATTCTGGAGATTTCCACCGGAAAGCTGGTATGCGCCAACGCCGGCCACGAGTTTCCGGCCATCCGCCGCGCGGGCGGAGAATTCGAGCTTTTCCGCGACAAGCACGGCTTTGTGCTGGCGGGCATGGAGCATGCCCGTTACCGGGAGTACGAGCTGACCCTCTGCGGAGGAGATACCCTTTTCGTCTACACCGACGGCGTTCCCGAAGCTACGGACAGCCAGAACCGGCTCTACGGTACCGACCGGATGCTTGCCGCGCTGAACCGGCAGAAGGAGGCAGGCTGCCAGGAGCTCATCCGGGGGCTGCGGGCGGACATTGACGGCTTTGTGGGCGACAACCCGCAGTTTGACGACATCACCATGCTGGCGCTGGAGTTCAAAAACCTGGGCGAGACGCGCATGCGCAAAATGGGGCTGCGGCCCGATCTGGCCCAGCTGGAGCAGGCCACGGCCTTCTTTGAGAACATTCTCGCAGAGCACAACGCCCCCAGGCGGGTGGTGGAGCAGATGAAGGTTGTGACGGACGAGATTTTTTCCAACATCGTCTTTTACAGCGGGGCCACGGCGGTCACCCTGGGGTGCGAGGCGGGAGAGGGATATGCCCGGCTGCGCTTCTCCGACAACGGCCGGCCCTATGACCCCACGCAAAAGCCGGACCCGGATGTCACGCTTCCTCCGGAGGAGCGGGAAGCCGGGGGCATGGGCATCTATATCGTCCGAAAGCTGACGGACGGACTGTCCTATTACTACGCCGACGGCCTGAATGTGCTAACCTTGGAAAAGCGATGGTGACAGCCTGCGGGCCTTCACCGCAAGGAGGTTCTTTCCAAATGAACGGTTTATTCATCATGATCATTGCCATTGTGGTACTGCTGGCGGCCTATCTCATCTACGGCCGCTATCTGGCCAGAACCTGGGGGATTGACCCCAAGGCCAAAACCCCCGCCTATGAGCTGGAAGACGGCGTGGACTATGTGCCTGCCGATACCAATGTGGTCTTCGGCCATCAGTTTGCCTCCATCGCCGGGGCGGCCGCCATCAACGGCCCCATTCAGGCGTCGGTATTCGGCTGGATTCCGGTGCTGCTGTGGATTCTGCTGGGCGGCGTGTTCTTCGGCGCCGTGCAGGACTTTGCGGCCATGTACGCTTCGGTCAAAAACAAGGGGCGCACCATCGGCTACATCATCGAGTCCTACATCGGCAAAACGGGCAAAAAGCTCTTCCTTCTGTTCTGCTGGCTCTTTTCCATTCTGGTGGTAGCCGCCTTTGTGGATATCGTGGCCGGCACCTTCAATGGCTTTCAGGCGGGCTCCGACGGGGTCATCACGCCCATTCGGGCCAACGGTTCGGTGGCCACCACATCCATGATCTTCATCGTGGAGGCCGTGGCGCTGGGCTTTCTGCTGCGGTATGGGAAGCTCCATAAATGGGGCAACACCGCCGTTGCCATCGTCATGCTGGTGGCGGCCGTCATCCTGGGGCTGCGCCTGCCCCTGTATATCAGCCTGAACAACTGGCATCTTCTGGTCTTTGTCTACGTGCTCATCGCGTCGGTGGCGCCTATCTGGGCCCTGCTCCAGCCCCGCGACTACCTTAACAGCTACCTGCTGATCGCCATGATCGTGGCGGCCGTGATCGGCGTGTTCGCCGCGCGGCCGGAGGTGAACCTTCCCGCGTTCTCCGGCTTCACCGTCAACGGCCAGACGCTCTTCCCCTTCCTCTTCGTCACCATCGCCTGCGGCGCCGTGTCCGGCTTCCACTCGCTGGTGTCCTCCGGCACTGCCTCCAAGCAGATCAAAAATGAGAAAAGCATGCTCCCCGTCTCCTTCGGCGCCATGCTGATGGAGTCCATGCTGGCGGTGATCGCCCTGATCGCCGTGGCCTCCTTCTCCTCTTCGGCGGAGACCGCCGCGCTGGGCTACACCACCCCCTCCCAGATCTTCGCCGGCGGGGTCTCAAATTTCCTGGCGGTCATGAACCTGCCTCAGGACGTGGTGTATACCCTCATCAACCTGGCGGTGTCCGCCTTCGCCCTCACCTCCCTGGATTCGGTGGCCCGCGTGGGGCGGCTTTCCTTCCAGGAGCTGTTCCAGGATGAGTCCGTCAGGCCCGAGGAGATGAGCCTTGTGCGCCGGGTGCTGACGAACAAGTATTTTGCCACCATCCTCACGCTGGTGCTGGCCTTCTTCCTCACGCAGGTGGGATACGATTCCATCTGGCCGCTGTTCGGCGCCTCCAACCAGCTGCTCTCCGCCCTGGCCTTCCTGGCCTGCGCGGTATTCCTCAAGCACACCAAGCGCAAAAGTTTCATGCTCTGGATTCCCATGTTTACGATGATCGCGGTGACCTTCTCCGCCCTGGCCCTGACCATCTGGAATCTGGGCAGCGGCATCGTGGGAGGGAGCTACCAGTGGATCGCGGGGATGACGGTCACGGTGAACGGCGCCAGCGTGCTGACCGCGTGGGGAGCCGGCATCCAGCTGCTGTTTGCAGTGCTGATTCTGGCCCTGGGCGTCGTCGTTGTGATACAGGGAATCCGCAAGCTGCTGGCGAAACCCGCCGCCGCGATGTAATTTCCACCTCTCCATTTATAGGCGAAACGCCGCGCCGGCCTCCGTCTGCGACAGCTGCATCGACGAAGGCCGGCGCGGCGCATGTGCGGCAGCTGCTGGCGATGTATAAGGGGTAACGGCGGGCGTTATCATGTGACTACCGTTTTGACTACTTTATATCGTAAAAAATCGGAATATATCGGAAATAAATTTATGATGAAAACCCGCAATCCCTTATGGATTGCGGGTTTCTGTGGTACACCATCAGGGGCTCGAACCCTGGACACCCTGATTAAGAGTCAGGTGCTCTACCAACTGAGCTAATGGTGCATATCCGCCAGCCGGGGCGCTTTCGTGAAGCGTTATCACAACCAGCGAAGATTATTATACTCCATCAAAGGAGAATGTCAACCCCCAAAATGCGAAAAATTTCAATTTTCCGCATTTGACTGTTCGCAAGGAAACAGGCGCGTGCTTTCCGCGTCCATAAAGGCGGGCGTAAACGCGCTGTCGGCGGATTCCCGGCTTTGCAGATATCCCTCCAGCCCCAGCGCCAGCATGAAATCGCACACGCGCGCGTATTCCCTGGCCGTCAGCCGCCGGTCCAGGCCGGGCAAAGCTGTGCCGTTCATGGGCGTGTACTGCCGCATCAGGCTGACGGGGGTGCCGGCGGGCAGCTCGTTTGCAATGGCCTCCAGAATGCGCATGCTTTCGGAGGTGCGCAGCGGCAGAATCAGATGACGCACCAGCGTTCCGCTGCGCATCAGACCGTCCGCGTCATACACGGGCGCACCCTTGGCTTGGCACATGGCGCGGATGGCCGCCAGCGCCACGGGAAAATAGTCCGGCGCGCCGGCCAGCTGCCGCGCGGTTACCGCACTGTAATACTTGAGATCCGGCAGAAACACATCCACCACTTCGGCCGCAGCCTCGACCAGCTCCACCGTTTCATAGCCGCTGCTGTTCCACACCACGGGGATGGATGGCCTGCGCAGGTGAAGCGCCTCGAAGATGGCCGGGGCAAAATGCGACGGCGTGACCAGATTGAGGTTATGTACCCCCAAATCCTCCACCCGCGCGAACAGTTCGCTCAGCTCCCGGGCATTCATGGCCCGCCCCAGGCTGTGGTGGCTGATGGATTCGTTCTGGCAAAACACGCAGCCCAGCGCGCAGCCGCTGAAAAACACCGTGCCGCTGCCACGCGTGCCACTGATGCAGGGCTCCTCCCACAGATGCGCCGCCGCGCGGGCCACTACCGGCAGCGTGCCCATGCGGCAATAGCCCTCGCCGCGCTCGGGTGTGCGCACAGCATTGCACCGCCGGGGACACAGGTTGCATCGAGTCATCCGCCATCCTCCTTTTGCGCAGGGGCGCTGCGAGAAGTGTAGCACAGCGCTGCCCGGCTGTAAAGCGCAAGTGCGTCAAACCGCGACGTACACACAAGTTTTTCACGACATCCGGCAAAATGCTTGTATTTCCAAAAACGTTGTGGTATACTGCTTATTGCCTGTTGTTGCAGGCTGTTTCTGGCAACGTTTCGACCCAGAAGAAAGAAGGGTTTTTCGTAAAGAGTGGGTATCGCTTTCCTTTTCTTTTCATGCGGCGCGCCCGTAAGGGGCGCGGCGGCGCCGGAGGGCGTACTCCTTCGGGCCGTGCTTTGCGGTTGGCAAAGCGGCATGGGGAAAGGGCATGGGCGATAGCATACCGCTCTTTTTGATTGCTTTTTTGCAATGGGTATTCTGATCAGAAAACGGATGGGGTAGGAAGGTATGGCAAAGAGCAAGGGCGCGCACGGCGCGGGCCGTTCTGCCGTGGCTGAGGTGGAGCGCCTCGCGGAGGCTGTGGCCCGGGAAATGGGCCTGGAGCTGGTGGAGGTTACGCTGCAGAAGGAAAGCCGCGGCAAGTGCCTGTGCGTATACGTGGATAAGGAAGGCGGCCTGTCGCTGGACGACTGCGAACGGTATCACAAGCGCCTCCAGCCCATGCTGGAGGATGTGGATTATGATATCATGGAGGTATCCAGCCCCGGCGCGGATCGCCCCGTGAAGACCCGGCGCGATTTTGAGAAAAACAAGGGGGCGCTGGTAGAGGTAAGGCTCTTTGCCGCCCGCAACGGCGCGAAGGCGTTTCGCGGCCTGCTGACCGCTATGGATGATGCCACCGTGACCATCACCGACGCGATGGAGCAGCCGCTGGTGTTTCAGCGGCGGGAGGTGGCGGTGGTCAAGCCCGTGATCGAGCTGGATGAGGACGACTTTGCCGACGTCGAATGTGACGCCTTGGATGACGAAGAATAGAGAAAGCAGGGGAAACCATGAGATCGACCAAAAAGAACCAGCAAAGCGGCGGTCAGGCGGAAATTATCGCGGCAGTCAAGGCATTGGCCAGCGAAAAGGATATCAGCGAGGAGATGCTCTATAACGCCATTGAGGAAGCCCTCAAGGCGGCTTATAAGAAAAATGTCTCCCGTGACGAAAACGCGCCCACCAACCTGAGCGTCACCCTGGACCGCACCACCGGCGTGGCCCAGGTGTTTGCCCGTAAAACCATCACCGACGAGGTGGAGGATTCGGCCAATCAGATCTCCCTGGAGGACGCGCTCAAGATCCGCTCCGACTATCGCATGGGCGACATCGCCGAAATCGACGTGACCCCCTCCGGATTTTTGCGCACTGCGGCCCAGACGGCCAAGCAGGTCATCATGCAGCGCATCCGCGAGGCGGAACAGGGCAAGATCTATGATGAGTATTCCGAAAAGGAAAACGAGATCCTCACCGCCATCGTCCAGCGCGTGGAGCCCAAGGGCGTCTATGTGGAGCTGGGCCGCACCGAAGGCATTTTGCCCGACAGCGAGTGGATGCCCGGCGAGGAATACCACATCGACGACCATATCAAGGTTTATGTGCTGGAGGTCAACCGCACCGGGCGTGAAATGCTGCGCGGCCCGCAGGTGCGCGTCAGCCGCATCCATCCCGGCCTGGTGAAGCGCCTCTTTGAGATGGAGGTGCCCGAGATCGCCGCGGGCGTGGTGCAGGTCAAGTCCATCGCCCGCGAGGCGGGCAGCCGCACCAAGATGGCCGTGCACTCCACCGAGGTCACCATCGATCCCGTGGGCGCGTGCGTGGGCCCGCGCGGCAACCGCGTGGAAAAGGTGGTTGCCGAGCTGAAAAACGAGAAGATCGATATCATCAAGTGGTCGCCCGACCCGGCGGAGTTCATCGCCAACGCGCTCAATCCCGCGCATGTGCTCAGCGTCTTTGTGGCGGAGAATGAAAAGGCCTGCCGCGTGGTCGTGCCCGATAACCAGCTTAGCCTGGCCATCGGCAAGGAGGGCCAGAACGCCCGCCTGGCTGCCAAACTCACCGGCTGGCGCATCGACATCAAGAGCCAGAGCCAGGCCGCGCAGATGTTCGACATGGCCATGGACGAACCCGTGCCCGAGGAGCCCATGGGCTTCCAGGCCTACTACGACGAGCCCGCGCCGCTGGAGGAGGTGCGCCAGTCCGGTCTGCCGGAGCTGCGCGACATTCCCCTCGAAACGGACCCCGACGAGGACGACACCCTCTGATGCCCGGCGCGTCCCATACAGAAGGAGTTGTGAACCGTGCCGCCAAAGCCGCGTAAGATTCCCATGCGCATGTGCGTAGGCTGCCGCGAAATGAAGCCCAAAAAGGAGCTTCTGCGCGTGGTGCGATCGCCCGAAGGGCTGGTCAGCCTGGACCCGACGGGCAAGAAACCCGGCCGGGGCGCATATTGTTGCTATAACGCGGAATGCCTGCGCCGCGCCCTCAAGCAGGGTCAGCTGGACCGCCAGCTGGAGGTCAGGCTGGGCGAGGAGGTCAACGCACAGTTGACCCAAACCATGCTTGAGCTGCTGGCAAGCCGGGAGGCGCAGCCATGAACCATGAGGCGGAAAGCCGGGTAACTTCCTTTCTGGGCCTGTGCCTGCGTGCCGGACGGCTCACCACCGGGCAGGAGGCCTGCGTGGAGCTGATCCGCAGCGGCGGCGCTGCGCTGGCCCTGGTGGATGCGGGCGCGTCCGCCAACACGCTCAAGCGCCTGTCGGACGCATGCCGCAGCCACGATACGCCGCTCTATGCGCTGTCGCCCGGCGCGCTGGGGCACAGCATCGGAAAGCCTTCCCGCATGACGGTGGCAGTTGCCCCGGACGGCATGGCGGACAGGCTGCTGGAAATGCTCAGGGACCAACCCCGCCTGTGAGGCGGAAACGATCGCGCGGCAATGCCTTTGGCCGCCGGTCCAATACATTGCAAGATTATGCGGGGGTGCAAGCGGTACAATGACCAAAGTGAAACTCAAGGATGCCACCAAGGAGCTGCTCAAGGGCGCAGAGGATATGCTGGGCAGCGTGTCCACCATGCGCAAAAGCGCGGATGAGCTGGCTCAGGCCGCCCGGAAGCTGGAAAACCAGTTTCTCCGTGAGGAGGAGCAGCGCCGTGCGGAGGAGAAGCAGGCCGAGCAGCAGCGCCTGTTGAGCCAGCACGCCAAGGCATATACCATGCCCGATATGGATGAGGCCGAGGAGGCGCCCAAGGTGGAAACAAAAGCGGAAGTCAAGCCCGTCGCACCCAAGGAGGAAGCCAAACCCGCGCCGGTGGAGGAGAAAAAGCCGGAACCCGTCAAGCCTGCCCCGGCGCCGGCGGCGGTACAGCCTGCCGCCCCTGCCCAGCCTGCCGCGCAACGGGCGCCGCAGCCCGCGCCCAAGCCGGCTCCGGCGCCCGTTGCCGCCCGTCCGGCCCCGCAGCCCGCACCGCAGGCGGCTCCCGCACCTGCCGCAGCCCGTCCGGCGCCGCAGCCGGCGCCTGCCGCTGCTGCCCGGCCCGTCGCGCAGCCCGCGCGTCCCGTGCAGGGCGTCCAGCCCGCGCGGCCGGTCCAGCCTGCACGTCCCGTGCAGGGTGGTCAGCCCGTCCGTCCGGCGCAGCCCGTCCGTCCCGTACAGGGCGGTCAGCCCGGCCCGCGTCCCGCGGCGAACCCGCAGGGTCCGTATGGGCGTCCCGCGAATCCGCAGGGCCCCTATGGCCGCCCGGCGAACCCGCAGGGCCCGTATGGCCGTCCGGCGAACCCGCAGGGTCCCTATGGCCGTCCCGCAAATCCGCAGGGCCCGTATGGCCGTCCCGCGAACCCGCAGGGCCCCTATGGCCGTCCCGCCGGTCAGGGCGGACAGGGCGGTCCGCGCCCCATGGGCGGCGGTTTCGGCAACCGTCCCGCCGGCCCGCGCCCCCCGATGGGCGGCCGCAAGCCCACGGTGGAAATGACGCCTTCCGTTGAGAAGGAGCGCGTCAGCAACTACGATCCCAACAAGAAAAACTACGTGCGTCAGCACGATCCCGAGCGCGTGGCCCGCAACCGCAAGCAGCTCGCGCGCGAGAATTTTAACGGCTTTGACGACGATGTGGTGCGCGGCGGCCGCCGCGCGCGCGTCAAGAAGCCCAGCGCGCAGCAGCTTATGGCTCCCATCAAGATCGAAAAGGCCTATATGACCGCTGAAACCATCACCGTCAAGGACCTGACCGAGCGCATCGGCAAGCCCGCGGGCGAGATTCTCAAGAAGCTCCTGCTGCTGGGCGTGATGGCCAACATCAACAGCGAGCTGGACTTCGACACGGCAAGCCTGGTGTGCAGCGACTTCGGCGTCACGCTGGAGATGAACCTGGCCAAGACCGCCGAGGACGACCTGGCCGAGACCGACTTCGAGGACGCGGAGGAGGACCTCCAGCCCCGTCCGCCGGTGGTCACCATCATGGGCCACGTCGATCACGGCAAGACCTCGCTCCTGGACTACATCCGCCATTCGCACGTCACCTCTGGCGAGGCGGGCGGCATCACCCAGCACATCGGCGCCTACACCGTCACGGTGGACGGCCGCGTGATTACCTTCCTGGATACGCCGGGTCACGAGGCGTTCACCGCCATGCGTGCCCGCGGCGCACAGGCCACGGATATCGCGATCCTCGTGGTTGCGGCCGATGACGGCGTAATGCCCCAGACCGTGGAGGCCATCAACCATGCCAAGGCCGCCGAAGTGCCCATTATCGTGGCCATCAACAAGATGGATAAGCCCGCCGCCAATCCCGAACGCGTCAAGCAGGACCTGACCGCCTATGAGCTGGTGCCCGAGGAATGGGGCGGCGACACCATCATGGTGCCCGTCAGCGCGCATACCGGCGAGGGCGTCGAATCGCTGCTGGAGATGATCCTGCTGGAGGCGGACATGCAGCAGCTCCGCGCCAACCCCAACCGCATGGCCAAGGGCGTGATCATCGAGGCCAAGCTGGACAAGTCGCGCGGCCCCGTGGCCACCGTGCTTCTGCAAAACGGCACTTTGCACGTGGGCGACAACATCGTGGCCGGCATGGCCAGCGGCCGTGTGCGCGCCATGGTCAACGACCGCGGCGAGCGCGTGACCGAGGCGGGTCCCTCCATGCCCGTGGAGATTTCCGGCTTCACCGACGTGCCCAGCGCGGGCGACGATATGATGGCCGTGGCGGACGATCATCTGGGCCGCCAGGTGGTGCAGGAGCGCCGCGACAAGCTCAAGGCCGCGCGTGTGGCTGCTTCCAGCAAGGTATCGCTGGATAACCTGTTCAGCCGCATCGACCAGAGCAAGCTGACCAACCTCAACATCATCATCAAGGCCGACGTGCAGGGCAGCGTGGAAGCCGTCAAGCAGGCGCTTGAAAAGCTGTCCAACGACGAGGTCAAGGTGCGTGTGCTGCACAGCGCCGTGGGCGCCATCACCAAGGACGACGTCAACCTCGCCTCCGCGTTCGACGCCATCATCATCGGCTTCAACATCCGCCCCGACGCCTCCGCGCGCGAGGCCGCCGACCGCGAGGGCGTGGATGTGCGCCTCTACCGCGTGATCTATCAGGCCATCGAGGACGTGCAGAAGGCCATGAAGGGCCTGCTGGAGCCGGAGTACAAGGAAGTCATGCTCGGCCATGCCGAGGTGCGCAGCACCTTCCGCATCACCGGCGCGGGCACCGTGGCCGGCTGCTACGTCAAGGACGGCAAGCTCCAGCGCAACGCTGAAGCCCGCCTTATCCGTGACAACGTGGTGGTGTTCGAGGGCAAGCTCTCCAGCCTCAAGCGCTTCAAGGATGACGCCAAGGAGGTCGCCGAGGGCTACGAGTGCGGCGTGAGCTTCGACAGCTTCAACGACATCAAGGAAGGCGACGTAATCGAATGCTACGTCATGGAGGAGGTCGAGCGCTGAGCGCGCTCCCTCCCCGCCGCATGACCATACGTTTTTGAAGGAAGCGATCCATTGAGCTATCAACGCATTGACCGCATTTCGGAGCAGGTCCGCCGCGAGGTGGACCGCATTATCCGTGAGCGCCTGTCCGACCCCCGTATCCGCGGCACTTTCAGCGTGACACGGGCCGAAGTAACGCGCGATCTGCGCTATGCCAAGATCTATGTCAGCATTCTGGAGGAGGCCGACCGCGCACCCATGATGGCCGCGCTCAAAAAGGCGGCGGGCTTTGTGCGTCATGAGCTGGGCCAGAGCATGATTATCCGCTATGCGCCCGAAATCCTCTTTGAGGAGGATCACAACATCGAGTACGGCATCCATATCGCATCTGTGCTCAGACAGGTGAGCCCGGAGGAAGAAACGAACGATGAATCAAGCGACGGTCAGGAATAACCCCGATCTGCGGCAGCAGGTGCTGTCCGCCGTTCAAGCGGCGGGCAGCGTCTTGCTGTTTTGTCATGTCTCGCCCGATGGCGATACGCTGGGCAGCGCCCTGGCGCTCCGGCTGCGCCTCATGGCGCTGGGCAAGTCCGTGCGCCTGCTCCTGGATGGCGAGGTACCCTCCAACCTCGCTTTCTTGCCAGGCATGGACGCCGTGGAGGGACCGGATGTCATGACGGGAGGGGCCGATCTGGCCCTTGCGGTGGATGTGAGCTGCGAGGAGCGGCTGGGGGCCTGCGCTCCGGCGTTTTTTGCCGCCGCGTGCACCGCCGTGGTGGATCACCATGGCTCAAACCCCGGCTTTGGCCAGATCAACTGGATTGACGGCGACGCGCCGGCAACCGCCGTGCTGGTGTACCGGTTGCTGGAGGCGATGAAAGGCCCCATCACCTGCGACGAGGCCATCTGCCTCTATACGGGCCTGTCCACCGACACGGGCAATTTCATCTATGAGAGCACCAGCGCCGAGAGCTTCCGCATGATGGCTGCGCTCATGGACGCGGGCCTGCCCCTGGCGGAATATGCCAGACGGCTGTTCCGGGTCAAGGAACTGCCGTTCGTGCGGCTGCTGGGTCAGGCTCTGCCTTCCCTGCGGCTGACCTGCGGGGGAAAGGTGGCGGGCCTTACGCTGACCGCCGCGCAGATGCGCGAGGCGGGAGCGAAGGCGGGGCATACCGACGGGCTGGTGGACTATGCCATCGATCTGGAGGGCGTGACGATGGCCTACTTTGCGCGCGAGACCGAGGACGGCCGCGTCAAGGTGAGCCTGCGTGCGCTGGAACCCTGCCGCGTGGATCAGGTGGCGGCCCGGTTTGGGGGCGGCGGACACCGGCTGGCCAGCGGCCTGACCGTGGATCTGCCCCTTGCGGAAGCGGCGCAGGCTGTGGAAGCCGCGCTGATCGAGGCGTTTGGGAGCGTGAACGCATGACGCAGCCAAAGCCGCTGTGCGGCTTTCTCAACGTGCTCAAGCCGCCGGGAATGTCCTCTGCGCAGGTGGTGGGTTATGTGCGCCGCCTGCTGAATGGCGCAAAGGCAGGGCATGCGGGTACGCTGGACCCTGAGGCGGCGGGCATCCTGCCGGTCATGGTGGGCAAGGCCGCCCGCCTGTTTGACGATTTGCAGGACAAGGAGAAGGAATATGTGGCCGAGGTCGCCTTCGGCGTAGCCACCGATACGCAGGATGCGCAGGGCGTGCCCGTGGCCCGCGGGGACCGTTGGCCGGATGAGTCCGCCATCAGGGCCGCCCTTCCGCGCTTCTTGGGGACGATTCTGCAGACGCCGCCCATGTACAGCGCGCTCAAGCAGGACGGACAGCGGCTGTATGACCTGGCGCGCAGAGGCCGCGAGGCGGTCGTGCCCGCCAGGGAGGTGACGGTCCATTCCCTGCGCCTGACGGGCCTTTCGCCCAATCACGGGGCGCTTTTGCGCGTCTGCTGCTCCAGAGGCTTTTATGTGCGCACGCTGTGCCACGATTTGGGCGAGGCCCTGGGCTGTCCGGCGCATATGCGCTTTCTGCTGCGCACGCGCAGCGGCCCCTTCGGGCTGGATACGGCGGTCACACTGGAGGCGCTTGCGGAAAAGGCCGCGCGGGGCACGCTGGCCGAATGCCTGCTTCCGCCTGAAGCGGGCCTTGGGCATATGCCGATGGCGCAGGTCCCGCCCGATCTGGTCAAGGCCGTGAGAAATGGCGGCCATATACCGTGGAATCGCTTTGCCGCGCAGGGCATGGACGCGGACAAGCCCTTTGGCCTGCGGCTGGGGGACACGCTGCTGGCCGTGGCGCAGCGGCGGGGCGACGAGGTCAAAGTGAGAACCTGGCTCGCGGAATGAGCCGGTGAGGAGGACGACAGATGCAGATCGTTCTGGACGGCCGGTATGCAGCCGACCGCAGCGTGGTGGCGCTGGGCATGTTTGACGGCGTACATATCGGTCACCAGGTATTGCTTAAAAAAGGACATGCGCTGGCTGACCGGGCAGGTGTGCCGCTGGTGGCGTGCACCTTTATGGACCATCCCCTGCGGCTGATTGCGCCGGACAGGTGCCCGCCGATGCTGACAACCTTTGACGAGCGGGTCCGTCTGATGGAGAATCTGGGCGTGGACGTGCTTTACGCCATGCCCTTTGACCGCTCCGTGATGGACATGCCGCCGGAGGACTATGTGGGTCATCTGACGCGCCAGTTCCATCCCACGGACGTGGTATGCGGCTACAACCACACCTTTGGCAGAAGGGGCGAGGGAACGCCGGCGCTGCTGGCGGCGCTGGGCGGCGCGCTGGGCTTCGCGGCCGCGGTGGTGCCCAAAATCACGCTGAACGGGCAGGAGGTCAGTTCGACGGCTATTCGCGGCTGGCTCAGGCAAGGCGACGCGGCGCGCGCGCGTGCGCTGCTGGGACGGCCCTACCTGCGCCAGGCGGCGGTGGCTGCGCGCCGTGGCGGACGCTGGGAGCTGTTCATGCCGCCCAACGGCAAGCAGGATGTGCCCAGAGGAAGCTACCGGACGCTGTGCTCCGACAGCGAGCATACCTGGCCGGTGCTGTTGCACGTGGAGCGCGAGGGACGCGCCCTGTGCAGTCTGCCTGCGGGCACATCCCTGCACGACGAGCTGGACATCAGGTTTCTCAAGGGCCTGTCGGTGGAAAACTGATTTGGAAAGGAGCGGTCTGCGTGCAAAAGAAAAACCTTTGGCAGGAGGCGCTGTACTGGGTAGCGCTGGCAGCATTGCTGACGGCGGGAGGCTTTCTGCTCTTCACCAATCTGGGCGTGACGGGCATCAGCGATTGCGACGAGGCGCGCCACGGCATCAACGCCTATGAGATGATGCAGAGCGGCGATTACGTGGTCACCACCTACCGGGGCGAGCCGGACTACTGGAACCTCAAGCCGCCGCTGACGGATTACTGCATCATGCTGGGGTACCGGATCTTCGGATACAACGCGCTGGGGCTCAGGTTTTACAGCGCGCTGAGCATGATGCTGACCATGATCGTGCTGGCCCTGTGGACCCGGCGGCGCTACGGCCGGGTCGCCAGCCTGTGCACGCAGCTGATGCTGCTGGGATGCGGATTCATCTATGGTCCGCATTTCGCCCGCTTCGGCGATGCGGATGCGCAGATGCTGCTGTTTTACGTGGTGGCCATGATCTGCATGCTGGAAAGCCACCGGCGGCCGCGGCTGCTCTACGGTACCGCCCTGTGCTTCGGCCTGGCGTTCATGAGCAAGAGCTGGCATGCCGCTCTCATCCCGGTCACGTGCCTGGTCTACCTGCTGATTACAGGCGAGATCCGCAGGCTCAGGCCACGGCACTATCTGGGGCTCCTCTCCTTCGGACTGCTTCCCATCGCGCCCTGGGCAATCGCGCGCTATCAGCGGGACGGAATGCTGTTTTTCGAAAAGATGTTCACCATTGATGTGGTCAAGCGCGCAACGTCCGTCCATGAGGAGCACTGGGGCGGAACGGGATTTTATGTCTCCTACCTGCTTTCGGACAGAACCGTTATCGTGGCGGCGGCTGTCGTGCTGATCGCCCTCTGCTGGAAGGCAGTACGCCGCCTGCGCATCTCCCGCGACCAATGGGGCATCCTGCTGTGGTTTGCCGTGCCGCTGATACTCTACAGCCTGTGTGTGAGCAAGCTGCTGTGGTATATCTATGTGTGCCTGCCGCCGCTGGCTGTCGGATTTGGCATGGCCTGCGGCAAGCTGGCGCGCGGCGCGCTGCGCTCCGGCTGGAAAGCCCTGCCTCGCCTGGCCTGCCTGGCCGCGGCAGTTGCGCTGATTGTTCCCATGGGCCTGAGGAACTGGCAAAGCGTGAGTACCGTCGGCAACGAGGACCGTTACCAGCGCCTGATGTGGGAAATGTTTGACCGTGAGATGGACGCGGGCACGCGCATCTATGTGCAGTATGAATCCGAGAATAACTACTACGCGGTGGACTACCGCTCCTGGGTGCAGGACGACGAGCTGACCGCCATGCTCGCGGGGGACCTGGTGTGCCTTAACGGCGGCATTGAGGCCTTTTGCGAGGAGCAGGAGAGCGCTTACCTCATCTGCCACCAAATCGGCATGGAGTGGGACATTCTGGGCGAATATCCCCTGGTGTATCAGGACGGGCCGATCATGCTGGTGGAAAACCTGATGTAACCCCCAAAAAAGGGAGGCGCCCCGCACGGGACGCCTCCCTTTTTTGAAGCCGCAGTTACTGGCTGACCGGAGCAACCGTGATTCTGGGCATAACGGTAGGCGTAGCGGTAGGCGTGGGCGTGGGCTGAAGCAGCTCGTTGAGCTGCAGCACCTGGGCCTCGCTCTCCTCCAACGCTTCACCCAATTCTTCCACTTTTGCCTCAAGATCGGTCTTGGAAGCGGTCAATTCTTCCACTTGCTTTTCCAGATTCGCCTTGTCGGAGGTGAGGCCCTCCACTTTGTCTGTCAACACGGAGCTGCTCTCCTCCAGCGCGCCATATTGCTCCTGCAGGGTGGCAAGCTGGTCGGCCAGATCGCTGGCCTGGGACTGGGCGGCGGTGAGCTGCGCCTGGGTATCGGCAAGGACCTCCTCCACCTTGGTCAGCGAGGCATCCAGCGCGTTGGCCCGGTCCTGCTCCTCGGTCAGCTGCGACTGGGTATCGGTGAGGACCTCCTCCACCTTGGTCAGCGAGGCGTCCAGCGCGTTGGCCCGGTCCTGCTCCTCGGTCAGCTGCGACTGCGTATTCGAGGCGAGTGTCACGGATTCGGACAGCTGGTTTTCCAGGTCCGCGCGGACGGCTTCGGCGCTTTCCAGCAAGGTGTTGAGCTCGGTGATTTCCTCGTCCTTGGCGTCGAGCGCGGCGGTCATGGCGGTGAGCTGCTCTTCCAAATCAGCCCCGGAAGCGGTGATCTCCTCAAGCTGGGAGGTGAGCTCCTCAAGCTGGGCGGTGAGCTCGGCGTTTTGCCCGGCGGTGGTGTTCTTGCCCACAAATCCCACAATGGCCAGCACAACGGCCACGAGCAGCGCAATGCACACGATGTAGAGAGGCGTTTGGTTCTGGTTCCGGGTAGTCGTTGATTTGGTTTCAGCCATAGCGGGTGACCTCCTGTTCAGTTTTTTCAGCCTTTGATTCATTATATCACAGGGAAGTAAAAAAAGAAAGCGATCCGGCCGTACAGAATATGCCGACGGAGGGAGAAGAACGGCGCACATGCTGTTGTAAAATGGCAGAAAACAGGCTACAATCATGGCATCACGTGCGTCGCGCACAGCGGCACCAAAGGAGGCCAAACCCAATGGAGCATCAAAACCCATTGCCCGCCGGCGGCAAGAAATTCATCACCGTTGGGGAAATCATGCTGCGTCTGACACCGCCCAACTATGACAAAATCCGCATGGCCTCCATGTTTGAGGCCAGCTATGGCGGGAGCGAGGCCAACATCGCTCTGGCCCTGGCCAATCTGGGCGTGGACAGCACGTTTTTCAGCGTAGTGCCTGACAACAGCCTGGGGAAAAGCGCCGTGCGCTGGCTGCGCAGCAATGACGTGCACTGCGAGCCCATGATTCTCTCCACGCCGGAGGAGACGCCCACGCACCGCCTTGGCACCTATTATCTCGAGACGGGCTATGGCATCCGCGCCAGCAAGGTCATTTACGACCGCAAACACAGCGTCATCACGGAATACGACTTTTCCGGCCTGGATCTGGACAGGCTGCTGGACGGCTTTGACTGGCTGCATCTGAGCGGCATCACGCCCGCGCTGGCGCCCAACTGCCGCCAGCTGGTGCTGGACTGTCTGAAAGCGGCCCGCGCCAGGGGCATGACCATCAGCTTTGACGGCAACTTCCGCAGCGCCCTGTGGACATGGGAACAGGCGCGGGATTTCTGCACCCTGTGTCTGCCGTATGTCGATGTGCTGCTGGGCATCGAGCCCTACCATCTGTGGCGGGACGAAAACGATCACAGCCGGGGCGATGTGAAGGACGGCGTATCCCTGCAGCCCACCTATGAACAGCAGGATGAGATCTTCCAGGCGTTTGTGGCGCGCTATCCCAACCTGCGCGTGATTGCGCGCCATGTGCGCTATGCCCACAGCGGCAGCGAAAACAGCCTCAAGGCGTACATGTGGTATGAGGGACATACGTTTGAAAGCCGGACGTTCACCTTCACGATTCTGGACCGCGTGGGCGGAGGCGACGCCTTTGCCAGCGGGCTGATCTATGCCATGCTGCACGGCGACCATCCCATGGACATGCTCAACTTCGCGGTGGCCAGCAGCGTACTCAAGCACACCATCCACGGCGACGCCAACATCACCGACGATGCCTGCGGCATCCGCAACCTGATGAACATGAGCTACGACATCAAAAGGTAGCGGAAAAATAGCAGTTGACAAGCCTTTGCGCCGCGGGTATACTTGCCGTGTTGCACAAGCACCATCTGGAACGGGAGGGCTTTTTATGCAGCCGATGATCCTGCAGTCCGACTTCGGGTATGCCGACGGCGCGGTCTGCGCCATGTACGGTGTGGCTGAGAACGTGTGCCCGGAGCTGCGCGTGTTTGACCTCACGCACGATATCCCGCAGTATGACATCTGGGAGGCCAGCTACCGGCTGATTCAGACGGTGAGCTACTGGCCGGAGGGCAGCGTGTTCGTCAGCGTGGTAGACCCCGGCGTGGGTTCCACCAGACGCTCCATCGCGGTGCGCACCTGTACGGGCCAGTACGTGATCACGCCCGACAACGGCACCCTTACGCACGTCAAGCGCATCTGCGGCATCGCACAGGCCCGCGTGATTGATGAAACGGTCAACCGTCTGCCCAATTCCGGTGAAAGCTATACCTTCCACGGCCGCGACATCTATGCCTACACCGGCGCGCGGCTGGCCAGCGGCGCCATCACCTTTGAGCAGGTGGGGCCTGAGGTCCCGGCGGACAGCGTGATTGAGCTGCCCGTGGTGGAGGCCGCCATGGAGGGCGACTGCGTCAGCGGCACCATCGACGTGCTGGACGTGCGCTTCGGATCGCTGTGGACCAACATCCCGCGCGAGCTGTTTCTCAGGCTGGGCCTGAAGCACGGCAACCGCGTCGAGGTGACCATCTCCAACGATACGCGCACGCTGTACAAAAATATCATGGTCTATGCGCGTTCCTTTGCCGACGTCAACGTGGGCGAGCCGCTTCTCTACGTCAACAGCCTGGACTGCGTGGCCGTGGCCATCAACCAGGGCAGCTTTTCCAAGGCGTACAACATCGGTACCGGCATCACCTGGCGCATTTCGCTGCGCAAGGCCCCGCGCATCATCTATGAATGAGCTTCCCCCGCGGGGAGGGTCCCCGCTTGCCATAAACCAAAGAGGAAGAGGAGAGGAATCATCATGAAAAACACCTCCATCAAGACCGTGGTCGCCATCGGCATCGGCGCCGCGCTGTTCTTCGTGCTGGGCCGCTTCGTGGCCATCCCCAGCGGCGTGCCCAACACCAACATCAGCCTGCAGTACGCCGTGCTGGGCCTGCTGGCCGCCATGTACGGCCCCGTCGCTGGCGGCCTGATCGGCTTCATCGGCCACACGCTGATCGACCTGAGCTGGGGCGGCAGCCCCTGGTGGAGCTGGGTCATTGCCAGCGCCTTCGTGGGCGTGGTGGTCGGCCTGTTCGCCAAGAAGATCTCCCTTGAGGAAGGCAACTTCGGCAAGAAGGAAGTCATCACCTTCGCCATCGCCAACGTGGTGGCCAACGTGGTGGCCTGGCTGGGCATCGCGCCTGTACTGGACATCCTGATCTATGCCGAACCCGCGAGCAAGGTGTTCGCCCAGGGCGCCATGGCGGCTGTGGTCAACTCCCTCACCGCGGTGATCGTGGGCGCGCTGTTGGCCGCCGCCTACGCCAAGACCATCGCCAAGAAGGGTTCGCTTGACAAGGAGTAATTCCCGATTCTGAATGGACCGCGCTCTGCGCGGTCCATTCAGACTGTCAAAAATCTTTTGGGCGGCTTGGCGGGCCCAAAGGCCCTCCGAGCTTCATTCGTATCGCCCGGCTTTGTCGGGCGGAGAGCTTGCGCCCCTGGGCGCAAACATTTCTGAAGCATCTGGCGGAAAAGGCCGCCGCAGGCTGACTTTTTCGACACGCTGTGGGCCGCGCCCTGCGCGGTCCATTTTGCGCATGCGAGGTGACGACGTTGCAGGCCCCCATCATCTCCTTCAAGGACTTTTCCTTCCAATACCGGGCGCAGAAGCAGCCTACGCTGCGCCACATCAACCTGGACATCTATCCGGGCGAGCGGGTGCTCATCGCCGGGCCGTCGGGCAGCGGCAAGAGCACGCTGGGCAGCTGCCTGAACGGGCTGATCCCCTCCAGCTATCCCGGCACGGTCACGGGCAGCCTTACCGTGGACGGCGTGGATGCGCCCAAGGCGGGCGTATTTGAGCTGTCGCGCCATGTGGGCACGGTGCTGCAGGACCCGGACGGGCAGTTCATCGGCCTGACTGTGGGCGAGGATATCGCCTTTGCGCTGGAAAACGACTGCACGCCGCAGGCCGCCATGCGCGAGGCGGTGGACCGCGTGGCTGCGCTGGTGGGCGTGGAGAACCATCTGGGCCACGCCCCCCATGAACTCAGCGGCGGACAGAAGCAGCGCGTGAGCCTCGCGGGCGTGATGGTGGACGAGGTGAAGGTGCTGCTCTTTGACGAGCCGCTGGCCAACCTGGACCCGGCCACGGGCAAGCAGGCCATCGAGCTGATTGACGACATCCAGCACAGGACCGGCGCCACGGTGGTGATCATCGAGCACCGGCTGGAGGATGTGCTGTGGCGAAGCGTGGACCGCATCGTGTTGATGAACGAGGGGGAGATCCTGGCCGACCTGCGGCCGGACGAGCTGCTCTCTGGCAGCCTGCTGAGCGAAAACGGCATTCGGGAGCCGCTGTATCTGACGGCGCTTCGCTACGCGGGCGTGGAAATCACGCCGGAAAAAAAGCCCGCGCACGTGGACAGCCTGAGGCTGGATGCGGCGGACGCGGCGCGCGTGCGCGCCTGGTTTCAGGCGCGCGTCCCGGAAGCGGAGCCGCCGGAGCGGCCTGTGCTGTTGGAGGCGCGAAACCTTGGCTTTGGGTATATGAAAGAACGGCGCGTGCTCACGGACGTGAGCTTTGCCATCCGTCGGGGAGAAATGCTGGCCATCGTGGGTCGCAACGGCGCGGGCAAGTCCACCCTGTCCAAGCTGATCTGCGGGTTTGAGGCGCCAAACGAGGGCACGTTGTTTTTCAACGGGCGCGATATGTCCGCAGACAGCATCCGCGAGCGGGCGGCTCATATCGGCTATGTGATGCAAAACCCCAACCAGATGATCTCCAAGACCATGATCTTTGACGAGGTGGCGCTGGGGCTTGCGACGCTTGGACTAAGCGCGGAGGAAACGCGCGCGCGCGTGGAGGATACCCTGCGCGTGTGCGGGCTGTATCCGTTCCGCAACTGGCCCATTTCGGCGCTGAGCTTCGGGCAGAAAAAGCGCGTCACGATTGCCAGCGTGCTGGCGATGGGACCGGAGCTGATTATCCTGGACGAGCCGACCGCCGGGCAGGATTTCCGGCACTATACGGAGATCATGGAGTTCCTGCGCGGGCTGAACGCCCAGGGCGTAACCGTTGTGATGATCACCCACGACATGCACCTGATGCTGGAATACACGCCTCGCGCGCTGGTATTCAGCGAGGGACGGCTCATTGCCGACAAATCGGCCGCCGCCGTGCTGTGCGATCCGGAGCTGGTCGAGCGGGCGGCGCTCAAGGAAACCAGCCTGTTCACGTTGGCAGGCCGGGCGGGTATCTCGCAGCCGGAAACCTTTGTGGAACGCTTCATCGCTTACGACAGGGAGGTGCGCAGCCATGGCCGCCACGACGGTGCTTAATTACCTGCCCCGCAAAAGCCCGGTGCACGCCCTCACGGGTGCGACGAAGCTGGCGTTTTTCCTGCTGTTCACCTTTGCCAGCATGGTCACCTATGACACGCGCGTGCTGCTGGTGCTGATGGTGTTCAGCTTCGCGGCCTTTCGCTTAAGCCGCATCCGCATCCGCGAGGTGCGCTTCATGCTGGTGTTCATGCTGGTGTTTCTGCTGCTCAACAACTTTTTCATCTACCTCTTCGACCCCGATCAGGGCACCAAGATCTATGGCACGCGCCATGTGCTTTTGCACATTGCGGGCCGCTACGACGTGACCAGCGAGCAGCTGTTCTACATGCTCAATATCTCCCTGAAATACTTCGTGGCCCTGCCCGTGGCGATTCTCTTTATCTCCGCCACCAACCCCAGCGAGTTTGCCGCCAGCCTCAATAAAATCGGCGTGCCCTACCGCATCGGCTATGCGGTGAGCATCGCGCTGCGCTACATTCCGGACATTCAGCGCGACTATCACAACATCAGCCAGGCCCAGCAGGCCCGCGGTGTGGAGCTGGGCAAGAAGGAAAAGCTGGTCAAGCGCCTCAAAAACAGCGTGAGCATCCTCCTGCCGCTGATCATGTCCAGCCTGGCCAGGGTGGATGTGATCTCCAACGCCATGGAGCTGCGCGGCTTCGGCAAGCACAAGAAGCGCACCTGGTACGTCGAGCGGCCCTTCCGAAAGGGTGACTGGATCGCACTGGGACTGGGCGCGGCGCTGCTGGCCATGAGCCTGATCGTGACCTTCTGGGACGGGAACCGGTTTTACAATCCGTTTGTGTGAAAAAAGAGCTGCGGGGCGCGGTCCGAAGGGGCTGCGCTCCATTCCTTTATGCCGCGCCCCGTTCCTTTACGCTGCGCCCAGCGTCGAAAGACAGTCCTCAAGCGTGCTTTCATCGGCGAGGTAGGTCATGACCGCATCTACGAGGGCCTGAAACGCGCCGTCATGCGCCTGGCTTTCGCACAGCAGGGGATGCAGCTGCAGATCCAGCCAGGGCAGCACCTGCGAGCGGTAGAGGTCGATGCCTTCCTGCGTGACCTCGTAGTTGGCGGGATGGTCCGCGTTGGTTCCCGTCGTTTCGGCCAGCTGTTCCAGTTCCGGGTATAACGCAGGGACGGCGCTTTCGGGCGAGAACAGCGCGGCATGCGTGGGTGAGCGGGTGGCGGCGGCGTGCTCCAGAAAGGCGAGGGCCGCCTCCCGGTTCGGGCTGTTGGGGTTGAGCACGTAGACACGCAGCTCCGTGGGCACGCGCTGCGGCGCATCGGCGCTTACCGACGGGCGCGGCACGGGGCGCGTCGCCGGTCCCGGGTCGGCGGGGTCGTGGCCGCGCAGGACGAGGCCGTACGCCGTCTCCAAACCGCCGCCGTCTCCGGCGGGCGCGTCCGGCGGCAGATTTGCTGCCCTGAGCGCCTCCAGCTCCGGGGCGAGCGCGTCCGCTGGCAGGCCGCCTTCCTCCATCAACAGCTGAACGAGCAGATAGCGCGCGTACTCTTCCCGCGTCCACGGCATGCGGTGGGAGGCGGCCAGCTCGGCAAAGGTGGCGGGCGGGGCGTCCGCGCCCTCCACGATTTGCCAGGCCCACACCACGGGCGTTCCGGCACAGGCCAGCAGCCGCCCTTCCCACACCAGCGCGTCCCGGAAGACCGGGGCCATGCCCTCGGCCTCGGCCAGCAGCGCATCTGACTCGATGGCGGGGAAGAAGCCGTCCCGGAGCAGGCCGAGCAGCTCGCCGTCCAGCCGCAGATAAAACAGATCGGTCGTATCGCCCGCACGGATGGCCTCGACCGCGTCGCGGGCGCAGAAGTGCCCGGTTTCAGTACGGCGGGAGAGGACCATGCCGGGGTACGCCTGCTGGAAGCTGTGGTCCAGATCCCGCTCCAGTGATGGCAGGCCGCGAACGGTCAGCAAAGTCCGGGCTTCCTCCGGCCCATCCAGCGCGATCAGACGGATGCCGTCCACGCCCGCCGCCACATACCAGTCTCCAATCACGCCCCGGAAGCTGACCGCCGTGGGCAGAGCGCAGGCGCGGATAGGCTGCCAGCCCGCGCCGTCCCAGCGGGCGAGCGCGCCGTCCACCATGGCATAGAGCGCGCTGCGCTTCTCGGACCAGCAGATGCCGCGCAGGTCCGCGGGAGCGCCCAGCGCCTCCCGTACCTCGCCGGTGGCTGCGTCGAGCAGGACGGCCTGGCTGCCGCCGTCCGCGCGCCGAATCCCCAGCAGCAGGCCGTTTTGGTAAGGCGTGAGGCGCGTATAGCCCTCAAGGCCCAGGTCCTGCGCGCTGCCGTCAGTGATGTCCGCACACACAAGGCGCACCGTGCCGCTGGCCGTGTCGCCGCACACGAGGTACAGCGCCCCTTCCTGCCAAAACAGCGCACGCATGTTTTGCGTCAGTGCGTCGAGCGGCGTGTCCGCATAGTCCAGCATCAGCGAAAGGTCCTCCCCGGTCCAGCGCCAGAGCTTCCGCGCTTCGGTGTCCATGAGTAGCAAGGTGTCGCCCGTATGCACAAGGCGCGTACCCGGCGTGCTCAGACCGGCTTCACGCCACGCCTCGCTTGAAATCAGCACCTGGGGCGTCTCATCCTCCGGCCGCCAGGCAAGGAGCGAAAACCCGTCGGAATAGTACAGCCGCTGTCCGTCCGTGGCGCCGCTGTACACCGAGCCGTCCATCTCGCGGCCGACGAAGCCCAGGCCGCGAAGCGCCGTCACGGCCAGCGCCGTGGCCGCCGCCAGCACAAGGACGATCACCGCTGCCACCACAAGAGAAATCCTTCGTTTCATGGGCTTTTCCTCCTTTGCTTTTTGCAGGACGGCGCCGGCCGTCCCTTCCGGGAGCCTGAGGCCGTCCACGTGGTGTGCAATCGCCTGCCGGATCACCTCATCCTTCATCGCCGCCACCTCCTGTCAGTCTGTCGCGGAGCGCCGCTTCGGCCCGCCTGAGCCGGTGATGCGCCGTGGAGCGGCTCAAGCCCAGCGCCGCGGCGGTTTCCTCAAGGGTCATGTCCTGATAGTAGTAGAGGACGAGCACCTGCCGGTACTTTTCCGGCAGGCGCAGGATGTCCAGAAACAGCAGCCTCTCCTGCGGTGGCACGCTCATGGCGGCGGGCGGCAGCTCGTCCAGCGCGCGCGTCAGGTCCACGTGGCGCGCCCATCGGCTGCGGCGCATGTCCCGGCAGACGTTGAGCGCAATGCGTATCAGCCATGTTTTTTCGCCCCGGCCCTCATAGCGTTCCATGAAGCGCCAGGCGCGCAGAAAGGTTTCCTGCGCCGCGTCCTCGGCTTCGCGCACGTCCAGCAGCGTCAGATAACACGTGCGAAGAATCGCATCGCCGTAACGGGCGATCCATTCCTCCAGCCGCCGCTCATTGATGTTTCCGTCCATGGCGCGCGCCTCCTTTCATAGACATAGACGGAACGGAGTCCCGCTTTTTTCCAATGCAGGCACAAAAAAACCCTTCGCATTTTTCGGCGTGGGCTGCATAGATTGAAAATGAGCGAGGTGACGCCGCATGCCTGTGGAAAAATGCTACCCCTCCGGGAAGAATACGCCCCTGATGATTGTGGGGTATGCCCTTCTGGCGCTGGGGGTGCTGCTTTTGTTTCTGTGCATTCCCTGCTGGGCATGGCTGGCGCTGCTGGGACTGGGGCTGATTGTTGCGGGGGCGCTGCTTCTTAGGCTTAGCAAGGCTTGGAGGTGAGAAAAATGTCGGTCAGGATGATCTGCGTGCGTGCGCCAAGGTTCTTAAGCGGCTTCTTTCGGCTGTTTCTGCGCAGGCGCGCTTAAATGGCGCGGGTAAGCCGGCGGCGTGACTGCCCCGGAAAAGCCCGGAAAACCTCACCGGACGGCTTTGTACATCACCGGCGCACGTCCTTGCGAGCGGCCCGCAGGGCCGGGGAAGGGCGTGCGCCGGTTTGCGCCTGTCAGGGTTCGCGTGCGTCGATGGCGGTCAGCCAGGTCCTGCCGGTCTGGCCGTCCGAGTCCTGCCAGGCGGTGGTGATCAGCCAGGCAGGGAAAAAGGTCACGCCATCGTCGGTGTGATAGGCGGGGCGGATGTCCAGCACCACGGGCCAGTGGGCGGGCAGCGCGCGCCCACGCTCGTCCTCGCGGGGAACCTGCCGGGTGCAGTCAAACTGTCCGGCCAGTTCCTCAAGCGCTTCCAGCGGCGCTTTCACTGCCCCGGCATAGGGCGCGGCGCTCACCTCGCGCGGTGCATAGGACAAAATGAATTCACGGATTTCTCCCGCGTCACCCACATAGAGGTTGGCGACGCAGCTGTGGCTCACGCCGTCCCCGCCCGGCCAGTAGCAGGGCGAAACGGGCAGGTCACGCAGGGAGAAGGCGAGCTGTACCCAGGTGTAGTCCAGCCGCGGGGTGAACCACTCGTCCAGCGTGCGCTGAACGAAGGCCTCCCGCGCTTCGGGAGCCTCGTTCAGCGCGGATTGCCGCGCCTCGTCCTCCGGACGCAGCGCTTCGAGAAGCTGCCCCTGCCCCAGCCCGCAGGCTTCTACAAAGGCAAGCGCCGTGTCGCAGGCCTGCCTGCGCGCCTCGTCCGTGTGGCCTGTGCCGGGGGAGAGGGGAGCGGCGTTTCCGGCTGCAAAGGCAGGACCGAAGCGCTCCAGCCCACCGTCTGACCAGCCCGCGCCGGTTGCGCGCATGGCCCGGCCGACAGCCGCCTCGTCCGGAACGACCCATTCCGTGGTCAGAATCGCCAGCTGCTCCGGCGCAAAGTCCGGCGGCGCAGGGCAGTCCACACGGAGGGTCAACGCCGTTTCACCGGTTTCCGGGCTCGTGCCCACGATGTCGCCCCGGAGTCGTCCGCCGTCCTGCACAACGCCTGAGGCATCGCGCACCTCCCCGGCCTGCGCTGCGCAGGGCAGCAGCAGACATAGAATCAGCATAGCCGCTTTGATGCGTTTCATGGGTCCATTTCCTCCTTTTCGGTGGGGACAGGCGCGGCGAGCAACGCGCTTTCCAGGCTCGCACACGCCTGGACGGGGTCGTAGACGGCCCATTCCAGACGGAGGGGAATCACGTCCCCGTCCGTGAGGGCGGGCAGGTCCGACGCGGCGATAAAGTCCGGGGGAAGCTGGATAGCCAGCATGACGCCGTCATCCTCTGCCTGCCAGGTGACGGACAAGCCGTCATCCGGCCAGCCGTCCCCGCCGCCGGGGCGGGTGTAGCAGGCGAAGCCATCCTCCAAAAGCACCGGAGCAGACACGGCCTCCTCAACGCCTTGCCCGTCCGCAAGGCGCACGCCGTCCTCCTCCAGCCACCCGACGGACAGCTTCTGCCCGTCCTGCGCCGCTATCCGAAGGGACAGCGTGAGCCGCCCTTCGATCCAGGCCGCGTCTAGCGCGGACACCTCCGTAAGCCGCAGGGCGGAAGCATCCGTCACGGATAAGGGGCGAAGGTGAAGTTCCGGCTGAACGCGTTCGCGGTTATGAAACAAGCGGTACGGGTTCGTCTCCCAAAAGGACAGAAGCCCCAGCTGCGCCGCAACCGCCGTGACGCAGACCAGCAGCGCCGCCGCCAACGCGGGGACAAGCCTCCGTATCGCGCGCCGGCGGGGCGCGGGCGCATCCGGCAGCGAGGCAAGCGCCTGCACGAGCCGCGCGCCTGCCTCGGGCGGTTTTTCCCGCACGGCCAGCCTGCGCATGGCCTGGTCAAATTCCCTGTCATCCATCATGAAAGTCCTTCCTCCTCGATGATCGCCTTGAGCCTGCGCCGCCCGCGGCTGAGGCGGGAGGCGGCGGTGCCGCGCGGTATGCCCAGCACGGCGGCGATCTCCTCCAATGGGTAGTTTTCAAAATACATCAGTTCCAGCGGCACGCGCTCCTTTTCGGGCAGACGCATCAGAAGCGGCGTCAGCTCCGGCTTCCGCTCCTCCCCGGCGGGCAGGTCGGGCCAGTCGCCGCGAAGTTCCACCCGGCCGCGGCGGCGCAGAATGCTGCGCGCCTCGTTGAGACAGGCGCGCATCAGCCACGCGTCGAACGCGTCCTCGCGCCGAAGACAGGCAAGACGGCGGTAACAGTTGAGCACCGCCTGCGCGGCGGCGTCCTCCGCGTCTGCATGGCTGTGCGTGACGCATCGCGCCAGGCGCACCATGCCCGGCCACAACGCCCGCACCCGCGCCTCGAAGCCGCTTCTGTCCATGCCGCCGTCCCCCTCCTGCCGCTTGGTTCGTTTGAAGGCCTTCACCTGATAGACGCGCGATCGGATGGAAAGTTTGCAAACAAAGGAAAAAAGTGCGGCCCCGGGAAAGGGGGCCGCACGAAGATGCGGAATGACCGCTATTCCAGCCAGTCCAGCTGCGCCTCGGTGGCGGCGATAAGCACATCCGCCGCCTTCACATAGCCGTCCTCAAGGCCGACGGTGAGCGCAAGCCAGTCCATGGGGCCGTCCGCGACGGCCACATGGAGCCAGCCGCCCTGCTCGGCCAGCACGCGCAGGCGGGTCCCTGCGGGCAGGTCCGCGAGGGTTTTGTCAAACCAGCCAGTCCCGGCCTTCAGTGCGGTATCCACGGTCGCGGTCGCCATGGGCGGCAGGGACGATTCGTTTTGCAGGGGTTCCATGCTGCACACGGAGCCGGGATACGCCACATAGATGCCGCTCATGTAGCCCTCGGTACGACCGATGCGCACATGATACCAGGGGTAGGGATCGCCGGGCAACTCCTCCAGGACCTCGACGGTCACGCCGCTGAAGTAGTCGCCCAGAATGTCCGAACGTGTGGAGGTTTCCCGGCGCAGCCGCACACCCGTCACCACGCCGAGGCCGTCGGGCAGAACGTCGCCCTCGGCCTCATAGAAGGCGGCTTCGGTGCGGGGAAAGGCGCTGATGTCCCAGAAGTCCAGGAATAGGGGCAGGAGGACCGGGGTATAGCTGACGGTGGCAGCCTGCCCGGCGGAGGCGCGGCTGGTCATGCGGTACCAATGGCAGCTGACGCCCGCGTCGCCGGTTTTGCTGTCGATCTGGAAAAACGCGCCTGTATCGGCGTTTTCATAGACGTAGCCGTTGAGGCGGCAGTAGCGCAAAGTATGGTTTTCGCTGGCGGCGAGGGCGATGGGGGTGACGGAGAAAACTTCGCTCTCCGCATCGGAGATGGGATAGCGCAGCTCGAACGCGCCGCCGCCCCCGTAGCGCACGGTCACCTCGCGGCCGGGAAGCAGCGCCTTGTCCCCCACGGGCAGGAAGAACCAGCCGTCCGCACCATGCCAGAGGGAACACAGCATCCGCTCCTCCCCTCGCTCAAACACAGTCAGTCCCGTGCTTTCATGACCTTGCCGCACAACGTAGGCGCCGCTGCCGGGCGTCCAGCCGGACAGGTTGGGGTTGGAGAGCGCGGAGGCCAGCTCCGGCGGCGTTTCCCCGGAAAACTCGGTTACCTGCACGTCCTCCAGGGGATAGGTGCGCACCCCCTCCGAGGGCTGGGAGACAGGCTCCGGGACGAAGCCGTAGCTGTCCAGCTCCTCGTCGCGCCACTGCGCAAGCGCTTTCGGCCAGGCGGATTCCGGGCCGTAGCAGGACAGGAAGTATTCGTTCAACGCCTGGGCGGGGGTGAGGGCGCCGCTGCTCAATCCCTCCGCCAAAGCCGGGGTGGGGGTCACGCCCCATTGCGCGAGCCACTCGGCCATTTCGGCGCGGGCTGCCGCATCCCAGCGGGTAAACCAGCCGTTTTCACGGGCGGCATACAGCCCCTGCCGCACGCTGTTTTCACCGGGGTAGTTGGGATAATCCGACGGAGCGCGGAAAGGCGAGGTGCCGGACCGTTCGCCGTTTGCCGCCTGCACGACGGTGTACTCCCATCCGGGATGGTTGAAAAAGGTCACGGTCACGCCTTCGGCGGTTTCCTCCACCTCGAAGGTGAAGGCGTCCGCGTCCTCGGCCGTGTAGCCGTACACCTCGGTGAGGCAGATGGAGGCATAGGCGACGGCGTCGTCCGCGGGGGAGGCGGCGAGGACCGCGCAGGGAAACAGCAGGCATGCAGCCATCAGGCACAGCAGGCGTTTCATGCAAAGATCACTCCTTTGACGGCGATGGGGTTAAATGGCTTTGAGGGGATTGCCATACAGAAGAACGCGAAACACGGGTTCCACCTGCACGTCGAACTGACGCAGGGGCTGGCCGTCGCCGTTCAGGCTCCAGGCGGTGATGTAGCGCCGGCCGTCCGGGTTCATGCCTTCGCCCAGGTACTTCATGGCCCCGGCCTCCTTCGCGGCCGTCGGCTCCACCCGTGCGGCAAATTCCTTCAGATAGGCAGACAGGCGGGCGTACCAGTCCTGATCGTGATGATCGGGCGAGGCGCAGGCAATGGCGCGGTCACGTCCGCGCGCGACGGCGCCGTTGCGCAGGGAAATCATATGCCCTTCTCCATCCACGGACAGGACAAGCTCCGATTCCCCGTCGCTGCCCAGGACCGTCCATCCGCCGCCGTCCGACGGGGAGGCGCTGAAGGCGAAGCCTGCGGTGTCCTGGTTCAGGTCGGCGCTCTGCCAAAGGGCCTGAGCATAGGCCACGGCGGCATCCTTGTTCTCAAGCGCTCCGGGCCGCGGGACCTGCGGCGCGGAGGGAATGGCGGGCACGGGCAGGTATTCGCCGGTGGCAAACGCGCCCACCAGCGCCATGCATGCCAGCAGCACGGTCGCTGCCGCCAGCCGGCGCCGCACGCGCGCGCCCCCAACGATGGAGGCGACGCGCATCTTGAGCCTGGAACCGGCCATGGTCATGCCCGTGGCCAGCACGCCTGTGCCGGGCGCGTCGCGCCGGGCAGCGGCCAGTACCAGCACCGAGGCATACGCCCTGCGCTGGCGCGCGTCCATGCCGTCGGTGACGCGCTCGTCGCAGGCGAGCTCGCCGTCGGTGCGGCTGAGACGGGCAGCCAGCCATACCAGCGGATTGAACCAGTGGAGGACGCAGCAGGCCAGGCGTACGAGGCCCCACCAGTGGTCGCGTCCTCGATAGTGGCACAGCTCATGCCGGAGCACCTCCACGGCCTCGGAGGGCGGGAGGGTGAGCGGCAGGGCGATGTAGGGCTTCACCACCCCCACCAGACAGGCGGAGGGCAATGGGTCGGTGAAGTAGACGGGCAGGGGCCGGATGCTCATCCGGCGGCAAAGGGCCTGATACTGCTCCCTGAGCTGCCCGGATATGGGTTCGATACGCCCCCGGCGCAGCAGCAGGCGAAAGCGCACGTTGCACAGGACGAACCATCCCGCGACCAGCGCCGCGCCCATGGCGTACACCTGCATGCCCCGCAGGGCCAGCATGCCGTTGTAGGACGCGTCCACGAGATCGTCAAAAACCCGCTCCTGTACGGAACCGTTCATGGCGGCCTGATGCAGGTCTTGCGCCGCATCCGTCAGCCGCACCTTGATCTGCCCGGCGATGGGGCGGATGGCATCGTCCAGGGCAAAGGGCGAGCGAATTTCATTGATGGCGGGGTTGGGCAAAACCAGCGGGCAGAGAAGCCTCAGCGCCACCAGCAGCCACAAGAAGCGGATGACGCGGCTGCCCAGCTGGGGCCGCAGGAAGCGGCGGATGGGCAGCATGAGCAAAATGGCGATGCTGGCCATCAGGTTGGCTTCCAGCAGAAAGTTGTAGAGGGTTGCGGTACGCATGGCGGACAAGCTCCTTTCGTGGCTCTGGTCTTTCGCATGTTGCCGACAACTGTCTACCTACAGAATACACCTGTCTACCATCCATGTCAAGAAATGACTTGTAACAAAAAAGCGCCCCCGGCGCGGGGCGCGCAAGCGGTTATTTGGCGCGGGGCTTGAAGGCCAGCGCGATCAGCGTGCCGAAGAACACGGCTGCTGCGATGCCGCCCGCCGTGGCGCTCAGACCGCCTGTGAAGGCGCCGATGAAGCCGATTTCATCCACGGCGCTCATCACCCCCTGGCACAGCGCGTGCCCGAAGCCCGTGAGGGGCACGGTTGCGCCCGCGCCGGCAAAGTCCGCCAGCGGACCGTACAGGCCCACGGCGCTGAGCAGCACGCCCGTGAGTATGTAGCATACCAGAATGCGGGCAGGCGTGAGCCGCGTGCGCAGCACCAGCAGCTCGCCGATGGCGCACAGCGCGCCGCCCACCAGAAAGACCTTCAGATACATCCAAAGTAGCGACATGGGTTTGCCTCCATGGTTATGTCAGGGTTTTGGGGACTCCAGGACGACCGCGTGGGCGATGCCGGGGATGGTTTCGCCCTGCTGGCTGCTGGTCACGCTCATCAGCGCGCCCGTGGCCATAAAGATGATGCGCCTGAGCTCCCCCCGTTGGAGGGCGGGCAGAAGGCTTGCGCACAGCACAGACGCGCTGCATCCGCAGCCGCTACCCCCGGCGTGCGCATCCTGCCGCTCACGATCGTAGATCATCAGGCCGCAATCGCGGTGGAGACGTTCCTCCAGCGGCATGCGCTGCTCGCGCATGAGCTGCAGCAGCAGATCGCGCCCAACCTGCCCCAGATCGCCGGTTACGATCAGGTCGTAGTCCGCAGGCCGGGTATGGGTGTCCGCCATCAGGGCCAGCAGGGTGTCGGCGGCGGCGGGGGCCATGGCCGCGCCCATGTTGTTGGCGTCAGTCACGCCCAGGTCCACCACGCGGCCCATGCAGATACGCGCGATCTGGGCCAGCGGCGGGACGGAGGGCTGCAGGCTCAGCAAAGCCGCGCCTGCGCCGGTTACGGTCCACTGCGCCGTGGGCGGGCGCTGGGAGCCAAATTCCAGCGGAAAGCGGTACTGGCGCTCAGCGGTGCAGAAATGGCTGCTGGCCGCGCAGACCACGGTGGAGGCGTGTTCGCCGTCCAGAAGCATGCCTCCCAGGCACAGGCTTTCGGCCATGGTGGAACAGGCGCCATAAAGCCCGATAAAGGGAATCCCCAGCTCCCGCGCGGAAAAGGAGGCGGTGATGATCTGGTTGAGCAAATCGCCGCCGAGAAGAAACTGCACGTTTTCGGGTTTCAGACCGCCCTTGAGGATGGCTTTGCGGATGGCGTCCAGGTACAGGCGCTTCTCCGCCAGCTCAAAGGTCTCCTGCCCGTAGAGCTCATCCTGTGCCACATGATCGAACAGCGCTCCCAGCGGCCCCTCGCCCTCTTTTTTACCCACAAAGGCCGCCGATGCGCACACGGCGGGCCGGAGCGGAAGTTCAATGGTTTGCAGGCCGGTGCGCTTGAGCGGCATGGCAGTTCCCTCCTCGCGTTGCCTTAATGGAAAAACAGAGCGTAGATCACGCCCACCAGAACGGATGCGCCGATGCCGTATACCAGCACCGGCCCCGCGATGGAAAACAGCCTGGCGCCCAGCCCCAGCACCAGCCCCTCGCGGCGGAATTCCAGCGCGGGCGATACCATGGCGTTGGCAAAACCCGTGATGGGCACGAAGGACCCAGCGCCCGCGTATTTGCCCAGCTTGTCAAATACGCCCACGCCCGTGAGCAGCGCGGTGAGAAACACCAGGGAGATGCTGGTCAGGCTGGAGGCTGCGCGCGCGTTCATGTCCAGCCAATGGACGCCCGCATCCGCGATGGCCTGGCCCAGCACGCAGATGAGGCCGCCCACCCAAAAGGCGCGCCCCAGCCCCGCGCCCAGGGGCGAGGGGGGCGAGAGCTGCTCGGTGAGCCAGGAGTAGTGCTGGGGATTGGTATGAACACGCTGCTTATCCATGCTGCCCGCCTCCGTTGGGAAGGGCAGACGGACGTCCCTGCCCTACGGGCGGCGGGTCACGGCGGTAGATTTCCCGCTCCGTGGGACGTGGCCCGTGGGCCAGCGCGGACGGCGCGAAGGTGACGCGCTTGACGCTCATGCAAAACCCTCCATTCGTTGCTTTCGTTTCAAGTATGCCGCGCGGGGTTGAAAAGCATGCACGCCGATTTGCAAAGAAAGGCGAATGGAAAGCAGTCTTCAAAAATGGTTTTGTTGGTTGATCTTTGTAAAAAAATATGATACGATGTAAAACTGAAAAGGAGATTGCTGGTAACACAGACGGCGGCTCGCTTCCCAAAATAATTTGAAAAAGGGGATTGCAAATGAAAAACAGAATCTGGATACTGCTGGCGCTGATCATGACCCTGGCGTTTGTGCCGCTTCTGGCCGGAGAAGCGGAGGGAAAACCCGACGATGATTCTTTCGGCTTAAATACGGTGTACTACAACGGGAAGTATTATCCGACCCTGAAGGAAGCACTCACGGCCGTGTACATGAGCAAGCCGGCAGGCGTGGCGGAGCTGTATTGCAAAACCGGCGCCGACGTGGGTCCCCTCACGCATGGGCATGTGGCGGATGATATCATTATCTACGGAAACGGAGCCAGGGTGTCCGGCGGCGAGTACGATATGGAAATCGATACTTACATGTTTGACCGCAACACAGGCAATCAAAGCGAGACCGGTTCCTTTCTGGATAAGGACATCACCGTCAAGGTATACGACCTCAACGGCATCGCGGCCTGGGGCCAGCGGAATACGAACCATACGATCAACCTGTATT
>CHCFC05602__coassemble_153_pt1 | contig 44331 bp, 32 predicted proteins | sample CHCFC05602__metabat2_high_PE_021 | metagenome-assembled genome bin CHCFC05602
AGATGGTGTCGTTATACTGGCGGATGGTGCGGTCGGAGCTGAAGAAACCGGACTTGGCCGTGTTGACGATGGCCATGCGCAGCCACTTTTCGCGGTTCTGGTAGTCCTCCATCATGCGGCGGTTGGCCATGGAGTAGCTGCCAAAGTCCTTTAGGACGAAATAGCTGTCGGCCATCCCGCCGTAATCGCCCACAAGCAGCGTATGGTAGAGGTCCTGCATGGCCAGCGGCTCGTTGGGGAAGAGCGTCCCGTCCAGCCACTGGCTCATGGCCTTGCGGATCTCGTGGTTGGTCTCAAAGATGCTCATGGGGTTGTAGGTGCGCTCGCGGTACATGCCCTCCACGGTATCGGCGCGCATGCCGAAGATGTAGATGTTGTCGATGCCCACCTGCTCGTAGATCTCCACGTTGGCGCCGTCCATGGTGCCCAGGGTCACGGCGCCGTTCATCATGAACTTCATGTTGCCGGTTCCGCTGGCCTCCTTGCCAGCGGTGGAAAGCTGCTGGCTGATTTCGCTGGCGGGTATCAGAATCTCCGCGGTGGAAACGTCGTAGTTTTCGATGTAGACGATCTTGATCATCTGCCGGGCGCGCGGATGCTTGTCGATCAGGTCCGCCAGGGCGTTAATATAGCGGATGGTCTGCTTGGCGCGCATATAGCCGGGCGCGGCCTTGGCGCCGAAGAGGAACAGGCGCGGCGGCATGGTGAAATTGGGATCGTCCACGATGCGGTTGTAGAGTACCTGGATGTGCAGGGCGTTGAGCATCTGGCGCTTGTACTCGTGCAAGCGCTTGGCCTGGGTATCAAAGACGAAGCTGGTGTCGATGTCGATGCCCTGCCGCGCCTTGACCAGCTTTTGCAGGCGCTGTTTGTTTTGCAGCTTCACGGCGTCGAACTTCTCGCGGAAGGCGGCGTCGTCTGCATAGGGCAGAAGATCGGCCAGCTTGGAGGCGTCGGCCACAAAGCCGGGACCAATGGCCTCCTTGAGCAGCGAGGTCAGCGCGGGATTGCCTTCCACGAGCCAGCGGCGGTGGGTGATGCCGTTGGTGATGGCGCTGAATTTGGATTTGTTCAGCAGCCAGTAATCATGGAACAGGCTGTCCTGCAGGATCTTGCCGTGCAGCTGGCTCACGCCGTTGACGCTGGAGGAGAGCGCCACGCACAGGTTGGCCATATGCACCTGCCCATAGGCGATGATGGCCATATGGCCGATGCGCTCCCACTGATCGGGATAGCTGGTGAACAGCTCGGCGCAAAGGCGGCGGTTGAGCTCCTCCAGAATCATGTAGATGCGGGGAAGCGTCTGCTTCATCATATCGACGGGCCAGCGTTCCAGCGCCTCGGCCATGACGGTATGGTTGGTGTAGGCCATGCAGCGATAGGTGATGCGCTGCGCCATCTCCCAGGAGAGGCCCTCCTGGTCGATCAGCAGGCGGATCAGCTCCGGAATCGCCAGGCCCGGATGCGTGTCGTTGATATGGAAAACACACTTGTCCGGCAGCAGGTCAAAGTTGTTGCCGAAGTGCTTCTTGAAATTCTTGATGGCGTATTGCAGCGTGGCGCTGGTGAAGAAGTAGTGCTGCTTGAGGCGCAGCATCTTGCCCTCGTAGTGCTTATCCTCAGGATAGAGCACCTTGGAGATCACCTCGGCCATCTGCATTTCCTCCATGGCCTTGAGGTACTCGCCCTCGCCGAAATGCGCCAGGTCCAGATTGGCCCGGCTGCGGGCCGACCAGGTGCGCAGGGTGTTGACGCAGTCGTTGTTGTAGCCGACGACGGGCATGTCGTAGGGCACGGCGTCGATCTGATAGGTGTCCACCAGCTTAAAGACCTTGCGGCCGTTTTCCTCGCTTTCCTCCACGTGGCCGTTGAACTCCACGGTGCAGGTATCCTCGGTACGGGGCACTTCCCACACATTGCCGTTTTGCAGCCAGTTGTCCGGCAGCTCCACCTGCTGGCCCTCCACCAGCTTCTGGCGGAACAGGCCATATTCATAGCGGATGGTGCAGCCCATGGCCGGGATGTTCAGGCTGGACAGGCTGTCCAGAAAGCAGGCGGCCAGGCGGCCTAGACCGCCGTTGCCCAGGGCGGGTTCGGGCTCCTCGGGCAAAATGGTCTGCAGGTCGATGCCGAGCTCGCGCAGCGCCTCGGCGTAGTTTTCCTGGGAGCAGAGGTTGATCAGGTTGCAGTTGAGGGACCGGCCGGTCAAAAATTCAACCGACAGATAATACAGACGCTTGCGCTTGGCATCGCGCAGGCGGCGGGAAACCATCCATTTCTGCATGATCTGGTCGCGCACGGTTGAGGCGACCGCCTTGTAGAGCTGCTGCGGGGTGGCTTCCTGAACGGTAACGCCATTGTAGCGCTGTAGCTTGCCTACGATGCTCTGCTTGATGGATTCCACATCGAACGTGGTAGTGGGCATATGAATCCTCCTTGATAGATGGAAGTATTTGAGGATAACAGCGGTATTATACCATGAAGACGGCTTCAAGGGCAAATGATTTATCCAAAAACCGGCCAAATCAGACGTTTGATGCAAAAAGGTTTCACGTGAAACATTTGCATTCACCCCGCGCTTACGGTACAATAACGCATATCCCCATCCGCGAAAGGAGTGACGCACATGCGCTTTACCCCCGCACAGGAAGCGGCGATCCGCGCCGATAACCGCGAACTGCTGGTATCGGCGGCGGCAGGCAGTGGAAAAACCGCCGTGCTGGTGGAGCGCATTGTGCGGCTGATCGTGGAGCGCGGCGCCAGCATTGACCGGATGCTGATCGTCACCTTCACCCGCGCCGCCGCGGGCGAGATGCGTGAACGCCTGGAAGCGCGCCTGAACGAAGCCGCCGCGGATGATTCGCGGCTGGCCCGGCAGGCGGACCTGGTCAGCGTGGCGCAGATCTCCACCATCCATAGTTATTGCCAGCAGGTGGTGCGGCAGAACTTCCAGCGCTGCGGCGTGGACCCGCAATTCATGCTGGCGGATGAACGCACCCGCGCCGGCTACTGGCAGGATGCAATGGAAGAAACGCTGGACTGGCTGTATGGGGCAGCCCATGAGGATGCGGAGCTGGCGGATCTGACGCACAAATTCTGCGAGCGCGAAATCACGCTGATGATGGAGACACTCTACCGGTTTCTGATGTCGCGCCCCGACCCGATGGCCTGGCTGGAGCAAAGCGCGGGCAAGGTCTGGACCGCGGAGGCCATGGACGAAGAGCCGCTGGCCCGGACGTTCTGCCGGGAAGCCGCGCTGATCCTGGAGGGGATGGACGCCCTTTGGCGCGAAGCGGATGCGATGCGCACGCATGCGGCGTTTCCGCCGCCCTACCTTTTGACGCTGCAAAGCGACCGGGGGACGATCGACGGGCTGCGCGCGGCCTGTGAAGCGGGGATGAGCGCCCTGTGCAGGGCGCTGGGTACCCTGAAGTTTGTCACGCTGGGCCGCTTCAGGCCCACCATCGGGGACGAGGAGCGGCTGGCGGCTGATTTCAAGGACCTGCGCAGCCGCATCAAGGACATGGCGGACGACCTGAAAAAGCTGCTGCCGGCAGATTTTGATCAGGGCGTAGCGGACATGCAGGCCATGAGCCCGGCCACACAGGGACTGGCCAAGGCGGTGCGTCACTTCCATGAGTGCTTTTTGTCCCGCAAGCTCGGCGAGGCCTGCATCGACTTTGGCGATCTGGAGCATATGACGCTGGCCGTGCTGCGCGACCCGGACCTGCGAAAGCAGCAGGCGCAGCGGTTTGACGCGGTGTTCGTGGACGAATACCAGGACGTAAGCGCCCTGCAGGAGGCCATCCTTAACGCCCTCAAGCGCGGCGAGGGCGGCGGACAGTCCTATTTCTATGTGGGCGACGTCAAGCAGAGCATCTACCGCTTCCGCCTGGCCGAGCCCGGCCTGTTTCTGGGCAAGCTGGAACGCTTTTCGCCCCAGGCGGACGCGCCATGCCGCCGGGTGGTGCTCAACCTGAATTTCCGCAGCCGCACGGGGGTGCTGGATGCGGTGAACCGCGTCTTTGCGCACGTAATGGACCGCCGTGTCACAGAAATCGACTACGATGCCGACGCGCGGCTCTATCCCGGCACGCCGTCCCAGGGCGATCCGCCGACCGAGCTGCATGTGCTCAACGCGCAGGGCAAACGGCCGCAGGACATGGTGCTGGCCGAAGCGGAGCTCATCGCGCGCGACATCCTGGCGACGGTGGGCGAGCCGGTCCCCGATGCGCAGGGTCAGCCCGGCGCGCCGCTTCACTACCGCGACATCGCCATTTTGCTGCCCGTTGGCAAAAACGTGGCCGACAAGGTGGAGCTGGTGCTGAACCGGATGGGTATTCCCGTGTACTGCGAGGGCGGCGGCGACCCCATGACGTCCGACGAGGTGGACCAGGTGCTGCAGCACCTGACGCTGCTGGATAATCTGGCCAATGATGTGGCGCTGCTCAGCGAGCTCCGCAGCCCGCTTTTTGAAATGACGGAGCGGGAGCTGGCCGCCATCCGCCTGCTGCGCCCCCAGCGGGAGGCCAGCTTTCTCAGCGCGCTGCAGGCGGCGGCCCGCGAGGCTGCCGAGCCCCTCGCCGCGCGCTGCCGGGCCGTGCTGAAGGCGCTGGAGTCGGAGCGGTTCTATGCGCGCAGCATGCCGCTGGCCGACTATCTGTGGAGTTTTCTCAAACGAAGCGGTCTGTATGCGCATTATGGGGCGCAGCCGGGCGGGAAACTGCGGCAGGCGAACCTGCGCATGCTCTGCCACCGGGCGGACGCCTATGAGCAGGGCCACATGGATGGCCTGCACGGCTTCGTGGAGGCGGTGAAGGCGGACGGCGGCGGCGGGGGCGACCAGAGCCCCGCCGTGATGAACCCCTGGGAGGACGTGGTGCGCATAATGACGATCCACAAATCCAAGGGGCTGGAATTTCCCACGGTGTATGTGATGGGGCTGGGCGGTCCGCTGCTGCGGCGCACACAGACCCGCACCCTCAGCCTGCACGGGGAAATCGGCTTTGGCCTGGGCTATGTCAATGAAAAGGCGCGCACCCGGCGTGCCACGCTCCTGCAAGGCGCGGTTGCCCTGAAGGAGCGAAGCGCCGAGCGCGCGGAACGGGCGCGCGTGCTCTATGTGGCCATGACGCGCCCCAAGGTGCGCCTGGTGCTGGTAGGCAGCATGAAAAATCCTGACGCCGCCCAGACAGGGCGGTCCGGAGGGGTCTATGGCGTGCGCGAGGCGCACAGCATGCTGGACTGGCTGCTGCAATCCGCGCAGCCCTGTGACAGCGTGACGGTGGAACGCGAAGGGCAACTTTCCACATGGGATATGAGGGAAACCGCAAGTCATTCGGAGTTCCCCACAGAATCCACAAGTTTTCCACAAAAAAGGGCCCCGTGGCGGATCGTTTTCCACATGGAACCAGTCATTACAAGGCATTTCACCCGGAAAAGCACCCCGCTGCCCTTTCCGCTGCCGGAGGTGCCGCAGGAAAGGAAAGTCCCCTGCATCCCTGCTCCGCAGGCCATGGACTGGCCCGCGGCGGTCGCCCCGCAGGCCGGGAAGCAGCCTGCCGCCCTGCCCCTCAAGCTGGGTGTGACCGCGCTGTGCCGCGCGCTGGATGGCGCGCAGACTTTGGCGCAAGCCGCCGAGGAGGAGGAGGAGCAGCTCAAGCGCCTTCCTTACGAGGGACCGCGTCCCCGGCTGTTGTCGTCCCTTCCTGCCATGCCGGCCTTTCTGGAGCCGCCGAAGGAGGAAGAAGGGCTGCTTCGCGGCGTGCAGACCCACCGGCTGCTGGGCCTGATGGACCTGGAGGGCGCGCGGGCGGCGAAAGGCGACGAAAAAGCACTTTTCTTCCATATAAAAGGAGAGTTGTCCCGACTGGTGGAAAAGCGCGTAATGACCCCCGCGGAAGCGGCTCTGGCGGATGTTCCGATGGCGGCGCGCTTTCTGGCCGGTCCGCTGGGCCAGCGCATGCTGGCGGCGTCGACCGTGCGCAGGGAGTGGAGCTTCAACCTGCATGTGGACGAGCCGTTCCCCACGCTGCTGCAGGGTGTGATTGACCTGTGCTTTCTGGAAGACGGCGCATGGGTGCTGGTGGATTTCAAAACCGACCGGGTTTCCAGCGCGCAGGAGCTGTGGCAGCGCTATGGCAGGCAGCTGTCCTTCTACCGCCGGGCGCTGCTGGAGGGAACCCCCTGGCCGGTGAAAGAGTGGGCGCTCTATTCGCTGCGGCTGGGAAAAGCGTTCGTCAAATATGACGAAGGAACGCCTAAATATGACAAAATTATTTCAAATTCAAGGGAACGAAAGCCGTGAATGAATCGTTAATTCTATGCAGCGGAAATATTCGGGCTTGATTTTCCTGTATTTTCCCTGTACAATATGCTTGATGCAGGGGGACGGCTGCCCCTTGCATAGGTGTAAGAGGTTTGTAACATTTCCTTTTCGACTTCCTTGAGGAAACGGAGTGTTGATTGTGAATCATCCCCATGCCACAGACAGGAGCCGCCATGCGCGGCTGAAGCGGGTGGCTGTCGCGGCGCTGCTGCTTGCCGCCTGTGTGGCGCTGAGCGCCTGCTATATGGAACCCGACCGCGTTGTGGACAGCAACAACGGGCTGACCGTGGGCGACGGCGGGCAGACCTTTGATACCGTTGTAACGCCGACCCCCAACGTGACGCCTACCCCCACGCCCGCGCCCACCAGCAACGAGGTGGACTGGAGCGCATGGGATTTCGGCAACGATACGGCGACCAATCCGCCCAGCAACGTCAGTCCCACCAACGCGCCCATCAACGGCGCGACCAGCGCCCCGCAGATCGGCACGGCCACGCTGCCGCCCACTACGGCGCCCACCAACGCGCCCAGGGTCACGGCTACGCCGTCGAGCACCTCATCCGGCAGCAGCACGCTCAAGATGGGCTCCACCGGCAGCGATGTCAAGCGCCTGCAGCAGCGGCTCAAGGATCTGGGCTATCTGACCGGCAGCGCGGATGGCGACTTCGGCGCGGCCACCGAGCAGGCGGTGCGCGATTTCCAGGCCGCCAACGGACTCTCCGTGGACGGCAAGGCGGGCACCCGCACCATTGAGAAGCTCTATTCCAGCAGCGCCAAGAAGAAGACCACCAGCTCTTCCAGTTCGTCGTCGGGTTCTTCCAGCAGCTCAAGCTCCTCTTCCAGCAGCTCGGGCAGCTCCTCCAGCAGCAGCTCCGCCAGTTCGTCCTATACCAACGGCAAGACCGATATCTACCTGCAGCTGGGGTCCTCGGGCAGCCAGGTCAAGATCCTGCAGAACCGCCTGATCGTGCTGGGCTACCTCAGCGGCACCGCTGACGGCGAGTTTGCCGAGACCACCCAGGCCGCGGTCATCGCCTTCCAGGAGCGCAACTCCATCTATGCTGACGGCATCGCCGGCCCCACGACGCTGACCAAGCTGTATTCCGAGTCCGCGAAAAAGGCCTCCAGCGTGGTCGGACACCTGGGTTCCCTCCGCGAGGGCACCACCGGCAGCGCGGTCCGGTCCCTGCAGCAGAACCTCAAGACGCTGGGCTATTATACCGGCAGCGTCGACGGAGACTACGGCAGCGGCACCACCGCCGCAGTCACGGCCTTCCAGCAGTCCAGCGGGCTCAAGGCCGACGGCATCGCGGGCAAGGCCACGCTCAATGCCATCTACGCCGCGCTGAACGGAGGCTCCTCCGGCGGTTCGTCCTCCGGCAGCAGCTCCAGTCCGGACAACTACGGCAAGACGGCATCCTCCAACGGCTATACCACCATTACCACGGGCTCCAACTCCACCAACGTGACGGCGCTGCAGCGCGCGCTGCAGGCGACCGGCTACTACAGCGGCTCCGTGGACGGCAGCTATGGCAGCGGTACCGAAGCGGCTGTGGAAGCGTATCAGCGCGCCGCGGGCCTGCGCGTGACCGGCATGGCCGGCCCCACCACCCAGCGCCTGCTCTACGGCGGCACATCCGAGAGCGGCAGCTACTCCAAGCTGGACCTGGGGTCCACCGGCAGCGCGGTCAAACGCCTGCAATACGCCCTGTATGAACTCAAGTACTACGACGGCGATATCTCCGGCACCTATGACACCGTCACCCAGAACGCGGTGATGGTGTTCCAGGAGCTCAACGGCCTGTCCATTGACGGCGTGGCCGGGCAGCAGACGCAGCAAAAGCTGTTCTCCAGCAATGCGGTGCCCTGCAGCATCTGATCCAATGTCGGCGGACCGCCGCCCCGCGCCAGCTGGTGTGGGTGCGGCGGTCCTTTTGCTTTATGAAGAAGCTGTAAACTTTGTGCGCGAGCCCCGCCTGATAGGCGGCGCGTTTTGACGGGCTCAAGCGCGTGTGTTATAATGCATGCTGTATCCCTATGCTTGACGGAGGAAGCAACATGTTTGGAAAGATGATGAACCGCTATTACTACGGCAAAAGCGGCAAGGGCGACTATACCAAGGAGGACCTTCCCCAGACGCGCTGGCAGCTGTTCTGGGAGATGCTGCGCGTGCGCCTCTCCGGCCTGGTTCGCCTGAATCTGATGTACGCGGTTGCATGGCTTCCGGCCATCTTTGTGATTGGGCGGGGGCTGCTGATGTGGTATGCGGGGATGGGCAATCTGGCCGAGGCACAGATGCAGATGGAGGCCGGCGAAATCACCGCGGAGGCCCTTGCGGGGCTGACCCAGAGCTACAACCAGGGCGTGAGCGCCGTAATCATGCAGACGCTGCTGCTGCTGGTGCCCTGCCTGGCACTGACGGGGCCGTTCACGACGGGCGTGGCCTATATCACGCGCAACTGGGCGCGCGACGAGCATGCATTTATCTGGTCGGATTTTATCGATACGGTCAAAGGCAACTGGAAGTATGGCCTGCTGACGGGGTTCATTACCGGCCTGATGCCGCTTTTGATGTACGTATGCGTGACCTTCTACGGGGAAATGGCCAGCACCAACGTGCTGTTCATGATTCCGCAGGTGATCTGCATCGTGATCGGGGTCCTGTGGCTGTGCTCGCTGATGTATGTTTACCCGCAGATCGTCACCTACAAGCTCAACTACCGCAATGTGGTGCGCAACAGCCTGATCATGACCATCGGCCGCCTGCCCATGACCGTGGGGCTGAAGCTGCTCTCGCTGCTGCCCTGGGCGATCGCGGCGCTGATTTCCCTCTTTACGCCCTATATGCAGTATGCCATGCTGGGGCTGGCGGCCTATTACATCGTCATCGGCTTCAGCCTGAGCCGCTTTGTGGGGGCCAGCTATTCCAATGCGGTGTTTGATCGCTACATCAACCCAAACATCGAAGGCGTGCAGGTGGGCCGCGGCCTGTACAACGCCGAGGATGAAGAGGACGACGAGGACGACGGCGCACAAGCCGGCGAATGAGGAACGCGCCTTTGTCACAACCTACCCACGCAAGGGAGGGAAGGACATGGGCAAAAAGGATGAACTGTTGACCGGCGCCATCCGCCGTGACGCGCTGACCCGGCTCACCCGCGAGGAGCGCATGAAATATGAGCTCGCGCGGGAACTGGGGCTGCTGGACCGCGTGCGGCAGGTTGGCTGGGCGGGCCTGAGCGCCAAGGAAACGGGCCGCATCGGCGGGCTCATCGGTCAAAGCCGCAGACGAAAGCCTTAGAAGGAGCGACATACACGCATGTACACCGCATTTGCATCCGTATACGACAGGCTCATGGCCGACGTGGATTATCTGGGCTGGGCCCGGTTCTATCATGAGCTGATGGAGCGCTACGGCATTCCCCGCGGAAAGGTATGCGAATGCGCCTGCGGTACTGGCAGCATCACCATTGCGCTGAGCAAGATGGGCTATCAGATGACCGGCGTGGATCTCTCCCCCGACATGCTGTTTGAGGCTTCGCAGAAGGCGCGCCGCACCGGCGCGATGATTCCCTTCGTCAGGCAGGACATGCGCCGGCTGCACCTGCACCGGTGCATGGACGCCGTTTTATGCACCAACGACGGCCTGAACTACCTCAAGGATGCCAGCGAACTGACCGATTTTTTCCGCGCGGCGTTTTTGAGCGTGCGGGAGGGCGGCGCCCTGTTTGTGGACCTGAGCACGCCCTACAAGCTGGAGCATGTGCTGGGCAATCACTTCATCGGGGACGAAACCCCGGAGATCGCTTATCTATGGCAGAACCGCTACAACCGCGCGCAGGGGTACGTGGATTTGAACCTGGCCATCTTCGTGAGGCAGAAGGACGAAACCTACCTGCGCATCGGCGAGCAGCAGCGGCAGTACGCGCACAGCGCCCAGCTGCTGACCGAGCTGATGGAAGCCGTGGGTTTTACCGACATTCGGCTTTACGGCGACAAAAAGCTCTCTCCGCCGGACCCGCACGCCGTGCGCTGGTTCCTGGCGGCACGCAAGCCGCTGACCGAGGAGGCGCCTCCCACGGTGGGCGAGCGCATGACAGAGGTGCCGCAGGGATGACGCACTTACGGAAGAAGGAAACGCATATGGAACAAAGGGATGAAATGCTGCATATGACCCTGATGGATGGCATGGTCAGGGGCCTGCTCCTCACCGCCACCCATACCGTGGCCGAGGCCGCGGCGATTCATCGGACCAGCCCGGTTGCCACGGCTGCGCTGGGCCGGACGCTGATGGGCACCGCCATGATGGGCGCGATGCTCAAGGCGGATCAGGCCAGCGTGACCGTGACCATCGACGGCGGAGGACCGCTGGGCCGCATCGTCTGCGTGGCGGATCACGACAGCGTGCGGGGCTGCGTGGACGTGCCGGCCCTGGAAATGCCGCTCAAACCCAACGGCAAGCTGGACGTGGGGCGCGCCGTGGGGCATGAGGGACGCATGAGCGTGGTCCGCGACATGGGCATGAAAAGCCCCTATGTGGGACAGGTGCCCCTGGCGTCCGGCGAAATCGCCGAGGACTTTGCCAATTACTACGTCGTCAGCGAGCAGACGCCTACGCTGCAAAGCCTGGGTGTGCTGGTCAGCGGCGAGGTGGTGCTGTCGGCGGGCGGGGTGCTCCTGCAGCCGATGCCGGGATGCACGGATGAGATTATCAGCCAGCTGGAGCTGCGCAGCCCGCTGATGGCGGATATCAGCCGCGAACTGTGCCACGAGCCCATGGAGGCGCTCATGGCCAGGTGGTTTGAGGGCCTCCGGCCCGTGGTGATCGCAAAGACGACGCTGTGCTACCGGTGCAACTGCTCGCGGGAGCGCATGGAAAAGGCGCTGATCGCCATGGGGCGTGAGGAGCTGGGCCGCATGATTCAGGATGAGCAGGACGGCGCCGAACTGACCTGCCATTTCTGCAAAAAGACCGAGCGCTTCACGCAGCAGGATCTGCTGCGCCTGCTCAATCAGGCGCAGGCATGAGCATTCAGCTTGCCCCGCGCAGATGCGGGGCGGAGAGGAAGCAATGACCAGCATCCACATGGATACCTTTCAACGCCCGGCGCCCTACTGGCTGCGGCGGGCGGAAAAATGCAAGCAGGCGGGCGACCTGCGCCGCGCGGCGGTTCTGGAACGCCATGCGGCCCGCACCGACCCCGGCTATGCTGCCGGCCCGGCCAGCTATGCGCTGACCCTGCGCCAGCTGCACTGCTATGAAGCCAGCAACCGTGAGGCGTTTGCCGCGTTGGCGTATGATCCGACGCGCGTGGCGCTCTATGGGCTGATCGGTCAGAACATGATCGCCCTGGGCCATACGCAGGAAGGGCTGGATGCCTTTTCCCTGTATTTCAGCGCACCAGACGGCGGCCAGGCCGTGCCCGCCCCGTGGGACGGCGACGTCTATGAAATGGAGGAGGCCTACTGGGAGCCTCCGGTCAAGCGGCGCGCCAGGCTGAACGGGCTGATGCACATGATTCTGTCCCGCATGGCGCGCGGCGATATGGATGGCGCGGCCCGTGCCCTTCAGCGTGCCCGGCGCGCTCCCTTTCAGGCGCCCTATGCCCGCCGCGACGAGCTGGCCGCCCTGTGGCATGAGCGGGCCGGCAGGCCGCAGGAGGCGCTCAGGTATGTGCGCCGCGCCCTTCGCCTGCGTCCGTACGATGCGCAGCTGGCCGCCTCGGCGGCGTGTCTGCTGGGAAGGCTGGGCCGAACGGGGGAGGCGGCTTCCGCGCTGACCCGCGCCGCCGTCTGCGCCGAAACCCCGGCGGATGAGCTGCTGGTGTGCCTGGCTTCCGAGCAGCTGGGGGCGCATGAGGCGGCGCGCGCCATGCTCGCGCGGAGCCTGAAACGGTGCTCGGACCGCTATCCCGTGCTGTACGACCTGGCGGTTTGCCTGCTCAAGCTGGGCAGGCTGGAGGACGCCAGCGGATACATCCATCTGTGCCGCGAGCTGGACCCGGACGATGTGCCCGGCGAGGTGCTTTTCAACCGCGTGATGGACATGGAAGCCCGCGCCTTGACCCCGGAACAGGTTCGTTCCGAAGCGGAAGGCGTGTCCTATTACGGGTCAATGAACGAAGAGGAGCTCAACCGCTGCCTCAAGCCCGTGACCCAGGCTGTCAGGGAGGGCCCCGACGCGCTGGCCGCCGCCATGGCCGCGGATGCCAAGCTGCGGGCGCGTTTCCTGTATATGTTGGCCCTTCCCACGGACTGGCCGGCGAAGCTGCTTCCCTCCGTGTGCGCGGCCATGCCGCCGGAGGAGGCGCAGCGACTGCTTCGCCAGGTGCTGCTGGCCGATCCCCGCACGTCGCTGACCAAGCGGGTAGCCATGGCGATGCTGGCCTCGATGGGGGCGCCTGCGCCCTACGCCGTGTGGCAGGACGGGCGTCTTGGCTGCGTGGACCCCACCCAGCCCCCGCCGCAGACGGCCAGCTTCTATCAGCGCATGATCACCCGGAGCCTCAACCGCGCCGCCGCGCTTGCCGGGGACGGCGGCTTTGTGCCATGGGCGCTGGCGCGAATCCGGCGCATGAGCGAAAACGAGCGCTTCCGCCTGGTCGCGGACCGGCGGAGGGTCTGGCCGTTGGCACTGAGCATCCGCTACCGCTGGGAAAGAGGCCTTTCTCCCCAGCATATCGACGCGGCGTCCCTGGACACGCGGCGCAGGCGGGCGCTGAAGGGCGCGTTGTACATTCTTCGCGGTCTGAAGGAGGAACATACATATGAACATCATTGATTTCGATGCCCGGTTTACCGAGGTTTTGAACAAGTGGATTGAGGAAAACCGCCACCGCTTCCGCCGTCCGGAGGATATGGAGGACGAGGTGCCCGATGTGTACCTGCGCTGGCTGAACACGCCCGCCGACTGGCTGGAGGGCTGTGCGCCGGGCGAATATTTCGATCGCTTTTCCGACAGCGCACAGCTGTGCGAGCTGCTGTGCGGATACATCAAGGAAGGGGTTCCCGTGCCTGATCCCCTGCTGGACCGGCTGGCGGAGCTGGCGGACGAGGCGGCGCTGATGGCGCTGGCCAAGGATAAAAACGCCCCCTGCGAGGCGCGCATGGACGCCATCGAGCTGCTTCGGCAGATCGAAAGCACGCTGCCGATGGTGGACTTCATCCGCTGGCAGGTGGAGCGCGATGACGAGGACGACATCCTCGACAATGCGCTGGAAAGCCTGCGTCAGATGGGCGAGGGCGTGCGCGGCCCGGCCAAGGTGGCCTTCATGGCTGCCGGACCGGAGGGCAAGGAGGCGCTTTTGGACGTGCTGGCTGATTATCCCGGCGACGAGGACGTGTTCCGCTTTGCCCTGGAGCAGTTCAAAACCACCCGCGACAAGCGCGCGCTCTACGCCGGTTATCTTGCCAAGCTGGACGATGATCATGCGCTGGAAGCCCTGCTGGATGTGGCCGAGGGCGACGACGTGACCTATACCGACTTTATCGAAATCCGCAGCGCCATCGAGCGGCTGGGTAGTGAGGCCCCCGTGCGCGACTGGTCGCACGACCCCACCTATCAGGCCTTCAAACGGCTGCAAAGGGCGCAAAACTGACCGGGGAGATCGCTCCTCATTTTTTGCAAAGGAGGCATTCATGATAACCCTACAGGAAATCAAGCAAAACGAAAGCATCAAGGCCCTGGTCCGGGCGGGCAACCGCTATCTGGAAACCCTGGGCTATACCGACCACGGCCCGCGCCATCTGGGCTATGTGAGCCGCACGGCCAGCGGGATTTTGAAAAGCCTGGGTTACAGCGAGCGCGAGGTGGAGCTGGCCGCCATCGCCGGCTGGGTCCACGATGTGGGCAACAGCGTCAACCGTCACGACCACGGCCCCAACGGCGCTATTTTGCTCTTTCCCCTGCTGCGGGAAATCGGCATGGATATCGAGGACGTGATGATTATTATCACGGCCGTGGGCAACCATGAGGAGCAAAGCGGCACGGTGTCCAGCGCGGTATCCGCCGCCCTGGCCATCGCCGACAAGTCGGACGCGCATAAAAGCCGCGTGCGCAACGGCCGTCCGGACGTGAGCGATATCCATGACCGCGTGAACTTTTCCATTCAGGAAAACAGCGTGATCGTGGACCGCAAGCACAAGATCATCCGTCAGGAGCTCAAAATGGACGAGTCCTCCAGCGTGCTGGAGTATCTGAGCATCTACCTGCCCCGCATTCTGATGTGCGAGCGGGCGGCGGAGTTTCTGGGCCAGCATTTTGAGCTGTTTATCAACGACCGCCCGGTCAACAACCGCGCGGGCGTGTAAGCGTCCCGCCGCCGGAAGGAGGCATTTGACATGATCTGTGAACGCTGCGGGCATTCCATGCCCGACGGATCGCTCACCTGCGAAAACTGCGGCACCTATCTGGGCCGCTATGGCGGCTCCGCCCTGCAGGATACAGGGGTACGCGCCATCCGTCAGGGAAGAGTCAGCGCCACGGCGCCCACGCTGCCCTCCGGGGGCAACCGTGCCAGAGAATACGGCGATTATGACCTTTCCGCCCTGCCGCCGGAGGAGATGAACCATGCGCCCCGCCGCAAGCCGGCCGCCGCCTTTCAGACCGAGCGCGGCAGCAGCCGGCCGGATACGCGGCGCGGTGTGCCGGTCAACGCGCGCGGACGCGCGCCCGCGCTGAAAACGGGCCACGGCCGGGTGCATCCGGTCCACAGGCACAATATCAACTGGATGCTGATCGGCGTGGCGCTTACGCTGGTGGCCGTGCTGGCAGGCGCAGGCTATATGCTCTACATGAACCGCAGCGACAGCGGCCAGCGCGCCACCGCACGCCGCAACGCCCTGACCGCTACCGAGGGCATGTTTGCGCTGGCGCAGAATACGGACGACCCCCTGGTGCAGGAGGAGCGCGAGGAGCTGCTCAAGCAGTGGAGCGGCGTGCCCGCGCAGGCCTACCGCTCGGCCGGCCAGGAGTATCTGGACGTGGGCGATGTGCAGGCGGCGATCACCTGCCTGCGCATCGGCGACGCCATCGACCCGGAAAACTACGACGGCCTGCTGCTGCTGGCCAACGCCTATGAGCTGGATGCGCAGGACGAGGAAGCCGAGGTGGTGTATCTGAAGCTCGCACAGGAGGTCAGCCCCTTCCGCAGCGAGGCCTACACCGCGCTCATCAGCATGTATCTGGAGCAGGACCGCGGCCCCGAAGCGGCGGACATGATGCTCCTGGCCTATGAAAACACCGACCGCGAGAACTTCCGCCAGCAGCGGGAAGACTTCATTCCCGCCATGCCGGAGGTGAGCCTCACCGCCGGACGCTACGAGATCAGCGCCATGGAGCAGGATATTTCCCTCACTTCGCCCCAGGGGTATGACGTGTACTACACCGTGGACGACGATGCGGAGCTCCCGGAGGATGGCATCCTCTGCGAGGACGGCAAAATCATGCCCAAGGAGGGCACGGTCACGCTGCGCGCCGTGGCCGTCAGCGGGAATCTGGTCAGCGACCCGATCAGCGTGTCGTATACCTTCTATTATCCCACGCCGCCCGCGCCCAAATGCAACCTGGCGCCCAACACCTACAAAACCCTGCACGAGGTGAGCCTGCGCGCCGGAAACCTGAGCGAAAGCCAGGCGGCGGGGCTGACCAAGGCAGAGCAGGCGGAAATCGAAAGCCACTATGTGTACTACTACACCATCGACGGCTCCACCCCCACCGAGGAAAGCCCGGTCTACGACGGCACGCCCATCAAGCTGCCGTCCGGGCGCGTGACGCTCAAGGCCGTGTGCGTCAACCAGTACGGCAAAATGAGCCCCACGCTGGAGGTTGGCTACAAGTTCAACGTCAAGCCCGATCCCCTCAAAATGTATGAGGAAGCCGATAACTTCGGCAGCTTTACGCTGAACAAAACCTCCATTGACGACTTCAAGGCTGTCTTTGGCGAGCCGACCCAGGAGCTGGAAACCACCTACCTGAATCTGACCAACTCGGCCCGGCACCTGCAATACAGCTGGGGCTACGCCGTGTTCATTCTGGAAAACAACGCCTGGCAGCTGGTGCGCGTGGACATGAACAGCGAAATCGGCACGCCGCCGCGCGGGGTGGGCTTTGGCAGCACGGAAAGCGAGATCGTGTCCGTCTACAAGGACTTTGGCCAGGTAGAGGCGCCCAACGGCACGCGCGGCTTGTACTACGACTATCCCAACGTAGGCCAGGTCCTGGTCAATGACGACGGCACCCGCACCGTGCGCTACAGCTGTCAGATCTCCACCAGCAAGGTTTGGGTGCTGGAATATGACCTGGGCAGCAATGGCCGCGTCAACCATATTGCAAACTATTACCAGCCATAAGCTGGGGCATGGGGCCTTTCTGCGTTAAATTTAACAAACATGGAAGAAACCCACCGGGTGATTCGTCCTATGCAAGGAGCGTATACACCGCATAAGGAAAGGTTTGGAAAGCAAATACGCTCCAAAGACTTGATCCGGCCTGCCGGAAATAAGGGGGAAACACCATGAAGTACCTGTGGAAACATCTCCTGTGCGTTGCCCTGTGCCTGTGCCTGCTCTTTTCATCGGCACTGGCTGAGGCCGTGGATATCAACCTGCATGTCGTAGCCGATTATAACGATGCCGACGCCGTGACGATTCGGGCCGGACAGGTTGTGGGCGATAGCCTGTACCTGCTTGTAAGCGGCCTCTACAGCGACAGCGACGAGGGACAGACCTGGCTGGAACGCTGGACCGCCGGGATGAGCGAGCCGGAAACCGTGCTGAAGAACCTCCTCAGCTACCGCAGTGAGGACGCGGACGCCGCGATGCCCGTGGTCAGCCGCCTCATCACCGATGGAAAAAGCGTCTATGGCTATGATGATATGACCGGCCAGCTGGTGCGGCTGGTGGACGAGTCGGGGAACGCGAAGGTAGAATCGCTGTGCACGCTGGAGACGGCGGAGGAGGAAAAATCCGCCGATGGCTTCTACTACGGCAGCTACGTCAGCGCCATGTTTGCCCAGGACGGCGAAGTAGTGCGCCTGGCGGAAAACTACGGCGATGGAGAAAGCAGCATGGTCGTGGAGCGCTACGCGCTGGACACCGGCAAGCTGATTGGCAGGAGCGGGGCCGACAACACCCTGCGCACGCTGTGCTCCTATAAGGACGGCAAGTATCTGGCGCTGGTACAGCCCATTCCGGGACCGGAGGCTGTGGAAACGCCCATGTCGCAGATCGCCATATACGACCCCGCCACGGGTGCGATGACCACCACGGCGACCCTTGCCGGCAGCTATCTGAACAATGTGACCTACGACGCGGAAAGCGATACCGCTTACTACTGCTGTGACGCGACGGTCTATGGCGTCTCCATGGCGACGGGCGAATCCCGCATCAGCGCCTACCTGCCGGTCAATGCCTGGGCCGGGTCTGATACGACCTTTGCGGTGCTTACGGGCGGGATGATCGCATACGCCAACAACGACGGCGCGTATGTGCGCCGTCTGGACGCGCCGGAGATGACGGGCGGCGCGCTGACCATCGCCAACGAGGGTGGGACCCAAAAGCATATGGCCGTGGTGGCCGAGCATCCCGAACTGAACGTGACGCTGGCGAGCAATTACCCGCAGACCATGGAGGAGCTCACCACCGCTATGGTCAGCGGCACAGGCAGCATAGATGTGTTTAGTCTGACCACGAACGCCAATCCCATAGCGCGCCTGATCGAAAAGGGCTACGCCGCGGATCTGAGCGGCTATCCGGAGCTGATGGCCGTGGCCGGACGCATGGATGCGCGCTTCACCGATTCCGTCATGCGTGACGGCAAGCTCTATGGCCTGCCTGTTTCGCTCTATACCAACGGCATGGGCGTCAATGCCGACACCATGGAAAAGCTGGGGCTTACCCAGGAGGATCTGCCCACCACCTGGCTGGAATTCCTGGACTTTGCGGCAAATTTCCACTATGATTATGGCGAGGAAAACGCCGACGTGGCCCTGATGGACCTCAACATGCGCGGGTCCCTGTTCCAGATGATCCGTGAGCAGTATGTGGCGGCGCAGCTGCGGGATACCGGCAGCATCAGCTTTGACACCCCGCTGTTCCGAAAGCTCATGCAGGCGTTGGAGGCCATCGACTTTACCGAGCTGGACCCCTATGAGGTCAAGGGCGACAAGGTCTGGGAAGGCAATGACGCCAACGAGTTCTATGAAAAGCAGCAGCTTTTCACCCGCTATGCCGAAGCAAGTCCCCGTTCGATGGGACAGAGCGGCTATGGGCGCGCCAATCAGCCCCTGATCCTCAGCTTGGACGGCGAGACGGAGCCCATCATTCCTGTGAGCATGACCGTGATGATCGTCAATCCCCGCAGCACGCGCATGGATCAGGCGGCCGCCTATCTGACCGCGTATGCCGGGCATTACGAGGCGGAAACGGAAAACATCATGTTCTTCCCCGACCAGAACGACCCTGTGCCCAACAGCTATTATGAGGTTCAGAAGCAGAGCTATGAGGAAAGCCTACAGGATCTCGACAGCCGCATCGAGAAGGCGGACGAGAGCGAAAAGGCCTCCCTGCGCGACAACCGGGAGCAGATTCAGGGGTTCCTGGACGAGCTGGAAACCCGGCGCATGAGCGTGACGGAGGAAATGATTCAGGCGTACCGCGAGCAGGTGGCGCCCTACCTGTACGTAACGCCCCAGACCCCCCTGACCAACCCCGATTCCAGCGGCGAGCTGGACACGCTCACCAGCCAGTACCTGGACCATGCCATCGATCTGGATACCTACATCCGCGAAATGGATCAGCGGGTGAGAATGATGATGCTGGAGGATATGTAACATGACCCGGAAAGCCCTTTCCCTGCTTCTGACGCTGATGCTGCTTTTGTGCTCTTTGCCCGGATGGGCGGCGGGCATGGCCGTGAGCGTAGCCGTTGGCGGCGTGTCCATCAGCGTGGACGATGATGATGTCGTTACGTCCGCGACCAACGTGGGAAGCACCCTGTACCTGCTCTACCAGAGCGGCTCGGTCGCCACCCGCCCCGTGGATACCAACGAGCCGACCGTGCTGGGCGAGGTTCTCAACACCCAGTACTATACCGAGGCCCCACAGACCGAGGAGGGCCAGGCCCGCATGGACCGGCTGTTCGTCTGGGACGGCCGCGTCTGCGGCATGTGCACCCCCACCGGCGAGGTGTGGACGCTGCTGGATGACGCCGGCGCCTTCGCGCCCGTAAAGGTGGAGGGCCTCACGCTGGACACCTCCGGCCTGGTTTTTCAGGAGGAGGGCGAGGGCTATTCGGTCGCGGTGGAGGTCAGTAGCTTCTTCTGCGAGGGCGACTGGCTGTACTACACCGGCATGGTCTATATGGGCACGCCATATGCCGTGGCCGGCCGCATCAGCCTGGAAACGGGCGAGAAGCAGGTCTTTGCCTGCGAAAACCTCACCGGCCTCGCGCCCGTGGGCGACGGCTCCATCATGGCGATGCTCTATGATGTCTCAGCCCTGTACTCCGTCACTACGCAGGCGGACCTGACCAAGCCCGCGCAGTACGGCCTCTTTGATCCCGAAAAGGACGCGGTCGGCACGCTGGCGGACATTCCCACCGATAGCGACATGGGCGGCTACTCCACCAGCGGCATCTGCGTGGGCAACGGCACCCTGTACTACCTGGACGGCTCCCGCATCGCGGGGTTGGACCTTGCCAGCGGCGAGAAGCGCGTGAGCGCCTATACCGGCGGCGGCATGGTTTCCAACGGAGGGCAGGCCCTCTATGTAGAGGGGTACTATGTCCTCATCAGCGGCTATGAGGGGCTGCGGGTGTTCAAGCTGGACCCGGAGGGCATTGAAAACGGCGCGCTGACCATTTTCGGCGAATTTGGCAGCAACACGCACAACGCCTTCGTGCGAAGCCACCCCGAAATCGCCGTGGACGTGAGCGGGGACTATACCAGCGACATTGAAAAGCTCACCCAGGCCATGGTGTCCGATACCGGCGCGTACGACGTGCTGCTGATGGGCTTGTCCTACATGCCCGTGGAACGCCTGATTGAAAAGGGCTACTGCGCGGACCTGAGCCAAAACGCGGACATTATGGAAAAGGTGTCGGCCATGTACCCCGAAGTGGTCGAGCCCCTCATGGCGGACGGCAAGCTCTACGGCGTGCCCGTGGGCATGAGCGGGACCTGCTACGGCGTGAACATGGAGTTGTGGGAAAGCCTGGGGCTGACCGAGGAAGACCTGCCCACGTCGCTGCCCGAGCTGTACGATTTTGCCGCCAACTGGGTGTGGGACTATGGCGAGGACCATCCCGAAATCTCCCTGTTTGACCTGGGAAGCTACTCCAGCCAGATGCTCTACTCGCTGCTGCTCAACGACTACATCGCCTACATGCAGAAGCAGGGCGGCGAGCTCGCCTTCGACACACCGGCGTTCCGCCGGCTGATGGAAGGCTTCTCGGCCATCGACTTTGAGGAAATCCTCAGCGTGCAGGATCAGGATGAGGATACCTACTGGACCCCGGACGCGCTGTTCAGCACGAGTATGAGCGTGGGGTACCTGGCCTATCGGGACGAGCGCTTCCAGCCGCTGTACCTGGCGGTGGAGGAAGGCGGGGAGCCGTTCATCGGCATGAACCTGAGCGTGCTGACCGTCAACCCCCGCACCAAGCGCATGGACGAGGCGCTGCTCTACGTGAGCGAATATCTGGATAACCTGGACAAGACCAGCGCCTACATCACCCTCTTCCCCGATCACAACGACCCGGTGGAAAACGATTATTATCAAACCAACCTCGAGAGCATGCAGGAGTCCCTGGCCAAGATGCAGGAGAGCCTGGAAAACGCGTCCGAGGAAAACCGCGCCGAGATTGAGCAGCAGATTCAGTGGCAGGAGGAGAGCATCGCGGATTGGGAGAACTACCGCTATTCGGTCACGGAGGAGCAGATCGCCGATTACCGTGAGAACGTGGCGCCCCTGGTGTATATCATCCGCCAGAATGTGTTCCTCAATGCCGATACCTCCGCGACCAGCGAGATCAACAAGCTGCTGATGCAGTACATGGAGGGTGCGGTAAATCTGGACTCTTTGGTGCGCGAGCTGGACCAGCGCGTGCGGCTGATGCAGCTGGAAGACCAATAACGTGCCTTTTCCCGCCGCCGGCGGGCCCTTTGCCGGGTCCGCCGGCTCGGCTGTGCCTGAAAACTGCCGCCAAAGGAGCTACGCATGTTTCGTAAAAAATCCGTCTGGCTCTATCTGCTGCCGGGCTTGCTGGGGCTTCTGGCCTTTTACCTGGTGCCCTTCGTGTGGGGCGTATGGTTCAGCCTGACCGACGGCACCATCGACAACCGCTTCGTGGGCTTTGACAACTACCTGCGCGTGTGGCAGAACGAGGTGTTTCAGCTGGGGCTGAAAAACACCATCGAGCTGTCGCTTTTGTGCGCGCCGGTCATTTTCGTGCTTTCCTTTCTGCTGGCGGGCATGCTGCGCAAGCCCATCGCGGGCAGCACCTTTTACCGCAATGCGCTGCTCATGCCCTATCTGATGCCTTCGGCCGCCATGCTCATCATCTGGCTGATCCTGTTCGATTATGGGGGACCGATCAACCGGCTGGTGGTGGCGCTGGGCTTTGACCGCGTTTTCTGGCTGGAGGGAGCGGCGCTGCGCGTGCCCATCGTGCTGCTTTACATCTGGAAAAACCTTGGCTTCAGCGTGGTTATCTTCACCGCCGCGCTGCAGGCCGTGCCGGAATCCCTCTACGAATATGCCAGCCTGGAGGGCGCCGGATGGTTCAGGCGCGAATGGTCCATTACGCTGCCGCAGATTCTGCCCACCGCGTTTCTGGTGTTTGTGCTGGCGGTGGTCAATGCCTTCAAGATTTTCAAGGAAGTGTATTTTATCGGCGGCGCCTATCCCGCGGAGAGCATCTATACCCTCCAGCACTATATGAACAACAAGTTCGCCAAGCTGGATTATCAGGATGTGACCACCGCCGCCTATTCCTTTGCCGTGATCGTCATTGCCCTGTTTTTGCTGCTCTACCGCACCAAGAGCGTGCGGCAGGGCGAAGCCGCCTGAGGAAAGGAGCGTATTCCATGGCGCAGAGCCACGTATCGATCGGTGCCGCCGGGAAGCGGCGCAGGCGGAGCGCGCGCGGGCTGATGCGGCGCGTGCGCAGGGCCAGGCCCCTGAGCTGCCTGATTCTGACGCTGATCGCGGTGATCATGCTGATCCCCATCGTCTTTACCTTCCTGTACTCCTTCTTCCCCAAGGGCGAGATTTCGTCCTACCTGGCCCAGCGCGGCAGCTACGACCAAAGCCGCTGGATGGACATTCTCTTCTCGCCCGCGCAGGTCAGCCTGCGGCAGTACTACACCATCCTCATCGAGGAGCCGCAGTATCTGCAGCTGTTCTGCAACAGCGTACTGTATGCCGGAGCCATTCTGGTGGGCCAGGGCTTTGTGATTCCGCTTACGGCCTATGCCCTCAGCCGCTTCCAGTTCCGCGGGCGCGATACGCTGTTCTTTCTGGTGCTGGTGCTGATGGTGCTGCCCTTTCAGGTGACCATGGCGCCCAGCGTGATGACCCTTCGGGCCCTGGGACTGCTGGATACGATCTGGGCGGTGATTCTGCCCATGATTTTCTCCCCCTTCTACCTCTTTCTGGTGCGCCAGTTCATGATCGGCATTCCGGGGGAAATCGTCGAGGCGGGGCAGATGGACGGCGCGGGCACGCTGCGCTGTTTTGTGCACGTCATGCTGCCGGTGTGCCGTCCCATCCTGTGCGCGGCGGCGGCGCTGAGCTTTGCCGACAGCTGGAACATGGTCGAACAGCCGCTCATCTACCTGACCAACCAGAGCATGCAGCCGCTGTCGGTTATGTTCAACCAGATCAACACCGATTCCACAGGCGTGGCGTTCGCGGGCGCGGCGCTGTATCTATTGCCCATGCTGCTGATCTACATCTACTTCCAGGATGATATCCTCCTGGGCGTGCAGCTAAGCGAGCTGAAATAAAAGGGGGAGGCTTTACTCATGAGCAAGAAAAAGCGCGCGCTCAAGGCGCTGGTATGGCTGGGCGTGATTGTGGCGGCATGCATGTACTTCTCGCGCACCATCCAGACCATCACCACGCCCAAGGTCAAACTGGTGCAGGCTACCACGGGCCGCATCGAGCAGAAGATCTCGGTGGAGGCCAAGCCGTATTTCCCCGTGGAGACGGAAATCACCCTCAACAAGGCCAAGGATTATCCCATTACGGTGGATAAGGTGTATGTCAAGCCCGGCCTTCTGGTCAAGGAGGGCGATACCATCTTCACCGCCACCATCAACGACTATCAGACCAAGGAAGAGGACCTGCTGACCAAGTACAACGAAAAGTCGCAGGAGCTGATCGACCTGGACATCAAGAACCGGAAAAACTCCAAGCAGAGCATGCAGAACGATCTCTACGACCTGATGATCGAAAAGCAGGATGCGCTCAATGAGGCCGAGAGCAAGGCGCGCCTGGCCGCGGCTGCCGAGGGGATCGAACTGACCTTTGACCAGACCCTCTGGGAAGCCAAGGCCAAGCAGGCGGGCGCTTCCAGCGAGACCGTGGCGCTCATCCGCACCGCCGCCACGGCCCGCGAGGCGTTCCAGACCGCGCGCGACGACTTCTACGCCAGCTATGAGAACAAAAAGATCAAGGTCAGCGACGAGGTGTTCAAGTACATCAACGACCGAAACAAGCTGCTTCAGGAGATGCAGGACCTCAGCGACCAGATGGTCAAGCTTCTGGAGGCAAAGCAGGCTCTGGGCACGGTGACGGCTACCAGCGAAGGGTACATCGTGGCGCTGGACCTCAAGGCTGGCGACAGCTACGACGGGCAGAAGTCCGCCTATACCATCGCCAAAAAGGAGGACGTGCCGGTGCTGCGCGCCGACGTGACGGATCTGAAAAAGGACGTGACCGAGGGGGCGCGCGTGGAGGTGGCGGGCGACTACGACACCTTCCGCAGCGAGGTCACCGCCGTGGTGGACGATACCGACGGCCGCAGATACGCCGAGATTGAGCTGACGGACGATTTTCTGCGCACGGCGGGCGGCATGCAGAAGCTCCTGCAGGACGGCAGCCTGCAGGTGAGCATCGTGTTCCGTGCGCGCAAAAACGCGACCATCATCCCGGCTTCCGCCCTTCGCAGCGAGGGCGAAGGCGAATATGTCTTTGTGGCGGAGCGCGAATACGGCGGATTCCTCAACTCCGGCGGGCTGAAGGCCAAAAAGACGAGCGTGACCGTGATCGACCGCAGCGATACAGCGGTCAGCGTGCAGGAGGACCTGAGCTATCAAAGCATCATCGACCGTGCCGACCGTACCGTAGAGGATGGGAAGCCGGTGATGGAATATGTGGAGTAAGCCATGCTGAAAGCATTTTGCAAACGCCGCAGGGGGACGCTTATGCTGCTGGTTATCGCGCTGGCGGCCATAGCCTTCGCCTGGGTGAACATCCGGGCCGTGCCTGGCACGTTCCAGCACGTCTACGCCGCGCCTCAGCCCGCAGCCGAGGCTGAGGGCGAAAAGGCGACCAACGGTGGCCTGCGCGACGCGCGCCTGAAGATCCGCGAGCTGGAAACCGAGCTGGAGGGCGCCTGCGAGGATGCCACGCTCTATGCGCTGGCCCAGCCGTCCTCCGTGTCCATCCCCGACGGGGGAAAGAGCACGAGCGCCCGTCTGGTGGGTGTGGAGGAGAGCTGGTTTTACCTCAAGTCCCCGGTGCTGCTCAACGGACGCCTGCTCTATCCCGACGAATGCGTCTATGGCGAGCGCGTGGCGCTGGTGGACGAACAGCTGGCCGTGGCCCTGTTCCAGTACGCCGAGCCGCTGGGCGAGGAAATCGAGGTTGCGGGCCAGCGCTACCGCATCGTGGGCGTGCTCAAGGCGGGCAAGCGCGTGGGTGAGCAGATGGATTACAGCCTGTACGTGCCGCTGCGCTCGCTGGAGGACACCAATGTGACGCTGACCGCGCTGGTGTACGAGGCGCGGCCCGTGCAGGGCGCGGGCGGATGGTCCGCGTTCCAGACCGCGTCGCAGAAGCTGGGCGAAGGCACCACCATCAGCCTGGTCAAGGAGCGCATGAACGCCGCCATGCCCATGCGCATGCTCTTTACGCTGTGCGGCATGGCGATGGCGCTGTGGGGCGTGAGGCGGATGAATCGCCGGAGCGCGCGCTTTGCCGCCGCCTATCACGACTGCCTGCAGACGCAGTACGCCGCGCATCTGGTGGGCTTTGCGGCGGTGCGTCTGCTGTTGCTGGCGCTGGGATACCTCGCCTGTGCGGCGGCATTGGCCTGGCTGTTTACCCGTCTGGTGGAACCGGTGTATACCTTCCCGGAATGGGTGCCCGCGGTGCTGGTGGAGCCCAAGGATATCCAGACCGCCTTCTGGAACGTGTGGCAGAGCTCCGCCACCGTGGTGGAATACCGCACGCCGGAACTGCTGCGCCTGCGCTTTCTGCGAGAGGTGATGGCGTGGTCCTGCGGCGCGGCCGCGCTGCTGCTGGGCAGCCTGGCGGGCGCGGGCAGCGTGCTTTTCAAACGGCCCGCCCCCGGCGAGCAACCGCCGGCGGAGGGCGCTGAACGGTCTTGAAAGGAAGCGGCGCCATGAATCCCACATTGGCCTATAAAATCAAAATGCTTCCCGAAAGCCCCGGCTGCTACATCATGAAAAGCCGGGGCGAGATCATCTACGTCGGCAAGGCCGTCAACCTGAAGAACCGGGTACGGCAGTATTTCCATGGCTCGCATACCCCCAAGGTGGCCGCCATGGTCAGCCGCGTGGATGATTTTGACCTCATGCTCTGCCAGACCAATTTTGAAGCGCTCACCCTGGAATGCAACCTCATCAAAAAGCACCGGCCCTTCTACAACATCCTGCTGAAGGACGACAAGCATTATCCCTATCTGCGCATCGACCTTGGCGAGTCCTTTCCCCGTCTGACGCTGGCCCGCAACATGGACGACCAGCACGCGGGCGTCAAGTACTTCGGCCCCTATATCGGGGCGACGGCTGTGCGGCAGGTGATGGATGAGGTGCGGCGCTTCTTTCCCCTGCGCACGTGCAATCTTCGTTTTCCGCTCAAATCGCCCCGGCGGCCCTGCGTCCATCACCAGATCGGGCAGTGCCTTGCGCCCTGCGCGGGCGGGGTGAGCGAGGAGGCGTACCGCGCCATTCTGGCCCGTGTAATCGACTTTCTCAACGGCGACAGCCGGGAGCTGCTTGGTGAACTGACCCGGGAGATGAACGTGGCCAGCGCCCGCATGGAATATGAGCAGGCGGCGGTGCTGCGGGACAAGATCGCCGACATCCGGCAGCTGATGGAGGAGCAGCACGCCATTCAGACGCGCGATGTGGAGCAGGACGTGCTGGCTGTGGCTCAGGATGATCAGGATGCCATGGTGCAGCTGACGCACATTCGCGCGGGGCGCATCGAGGGCGGGCGCGCCTTCCTGATGGAGCAGTGCGGCGCGGAGACGCCGGAGGAGGTGCTGGCGGGCTTTCTGACGCAGTACTATGACGACGGGCATCTGATCCCGCGCAACGTGCTGGCACAGGCGCTGCCTGAACCGCTGGACGAGCTGGAGCGCTGGCTGCGGGAGCGGCGGGGCGGCGCGGTGACGCTGGCGGTGCCTCAGCGGGGGGACAAGGCGGATCTGGTGCGCCTGGCCCTGAAAAATGCCGAGGATGCGCTCTTCAAGCACCGGCAGAGCGCCGAGGTCAAGGATATGCGCACCCGGCAGGCCATGCTGGAGCTCAAGGAGGCGCTGAACCTGCCCGCTTTGCCCCGGCGCATTGAGGGATACGACATCTCCAATACGCAGGGCATATTGAGCGTGGCCAGCATGGTGGTGTTTCAGGACGGCCTGCCCGACAAGAAGGCGTACCGCATCTACCGCATCAAAACCGTCGAGGGCGCCAACGACTTCGCCTCCATGGCGGAGGTCATCACCCGCCGCTTCACCCACGGACTCAAGGAGCGCCACGAACGCGAGCAGGCGGGGCTGGACCCGGATGCGGGCAGCTTTTCCAAGCTGCCGGATGTCATCCTCATCGACGGCGGCCCGGAGCAGCTGCTCTTTGCGCACCGGGCCATGGAGGAGGCCGGGGCGAGCTTGCCCATGTTCGGTCTGGCGAAGCGGTTTGAGGAGATCTACCTGCCGGGGCGGGAGGACCCCATCGTGCTGGACCGGCGCTCCAACGCGCTGCATCTGGTGCAGTATGTGCGCGACGAGGCGCACCGCTTCGGCATCACGCACCACCGGGCGCTGCGCGGCAAGGAGGGGCTTCGGAGCGAACTTTCCGCCATCCCCGGCGTAGGTCCCAAGAAACAGGCGGCGCTGATACGCCATTTCCGCAGCGTAAAGGCCATCTTTGAGGCCACGCAGGAGGAGCTGTGCCAGGTGGAGGGCATCAGCGCCGGGCTGGCCAAACGCATTCTCGACCACGCCGCCCAGCGAGGCAAAGCCGGCCAGCCGCCAAAGGAATAAGAGAAGCCCCGCTTTCTCCGTCCGGAAAAAGCGGGGCTTACTTTTTGGTATTATGCCTTGTAGATGCAGCAGGTCACGACGCCGTCGGATACAAACATGTGATAGCGGATGGCATAGGGCATGGTATTGGTCATAATGAGGTTGATGTCCCCGCCGCCGACCGCCGCGTCAAAGCCCTTCTTTGCATAGTAGATGCCCACGTCTGCGTGAACCTTGCGGTGCGTGACCAGGATGGGAAGCTGGATGGTGGCGATGTAGAAGGTGGTATTGACCTGACAGGTACCGCCGCCATAGCCCCACAGCGCGCCCTTTTTCATGATAGGCGCCTTGTGATATCCGGTGGACTGCATGAACGGGCCGATGGTCTGGTGCTGGTTATACTCCTCGCCGGGCTGGAGAATGGTGCCGGTGATCATGCTGGAGGACAGGCGGATGTTCCAGTTGCGGCCCTGATACTGCAGCGTGGAGATACCCACGGCGTAGTAGGTGCTCATGGTGCTGATCAGGTCGCCGCTTTCAGCGGTCTCCCAGTCCTTGACCGGCATCAGCCAGGCCACATCCTCTTCCTTGATGTACCCGGTGGTACGCCAGTAGGGCAGGGGGTAGCGGCCTTCCTCATCCAGCTCGAACACCGCGATGGCCGCGCCGGGGTTGATGGTTTTGAGCACGGAGTCGTCCTCCATGCTGTAGATGGTGGTGGTGTGGTTGACAAAGGCCAGGTAGGGCATGATGTCCAGGCCGGGAATCTCGCCCACATAGGGGTCGATGCGGTCCCACTTGAACAGCGAGGATGTACGGATGAAGCCGTAGACGTTTTCGTAGCGCGCCAGGCACCACTCGCCGCTGACCTCGCTGACGATCACCTGCTCGTACATGGGCACGCTGCCGATTTTCCGGCTGAGCTCGTTGGGCTCCAGGTAGATGATGGCGGTTTTGACCGCGTAGGCGTAATAGCCCTCGTAAAAATTATCGGGGCTGGTGGTGAAGTTGGGCGCGTTGACCGGCTCAGCCACTTCGATCTCAAGGTCCGCCGTGCCGTTGGCCTCGGCGGCCTCCAGGTCGTAGAGGGTAATATCGTCCAGGTACTCGGTCAGCACGTAGCCCTCCATGACGGGCGTGCGCACCCTGCACCATTCCTCGCCCAGCTCAAGAATGTAGACAAAGGAGTCGCGGGGAATGCTGTCGCCGGCAAGGGCGTCCTTGCTGGGCGAGCGGCGTACCTTCAGGGCGACGCTGGCGATGGCGGTATGGGTGATGGGGTCCAGGTCATCTTCGGCGGCCTCCTGCGCAAGGGCGCACAGCGGCGAGAGCGCCATCATTGCGGCCAGCAGCAGCAAAAACAGCGGGCGAAAAAAACGCTTCATGTGAACAAAAGGCTCCTTTACAGTTGGTTGGGTTTGGCGGAAATGGCAACCGCCCACGTTATATTATAACGATGCGGCAAGGGATTCGTCAATACGCGTTTTTCCGCCCAAACGGGGGGGAAAGAAGTGGACAAACGCGCCGCGCTGTTGTAAGATGGTGCTTGCCGCCGCGTGCGGCGTATTTCCATTCCAAGGAAGAAGGCACCGCACATGAAGCGTTCGGTTCGGGCAAACCTGCTGCTTACGCTGACAGCGCTCATCTGGGGCGCGGCGTTCGTCGCCCAGGACGTCGCGGCGGACAGCCTGGGGGCGTTTACCTTCAACGGCCTGCGCATGGCGCTGGCCGCGCTGGCGATGCTGCCGGTAATTGCTGCGCTGGACCGGAAGGCCCGCAAGGCCGGACAGGATACCTCCTGGCGGGGGATGAACCCATCGCAGCGAAGGACGCTGCTGACCGCCGGCGTGTGCTGCGGCGCCATGCTGGCGCTGGCCAGCGCCTTTCAGCAGATGGGCATCGCCATGGGCACGGGCGCGGGCAAGGCGGGTTTCATCACGGCGCTCTACATCGTGCTGGTGCCGCTGCTGGGCATGCTGTGGGGGCGCAGGCCGGCATGGCTGGTGTGGGTGGCCGTCCTTCTGAGCGTGGGCGGGCTGTATCTTCTGTGTATCGGCGAGGGCTTCTCCATCGCGCCGGGCGACGGGCTGCTCATCCTCTGTGCGCTGTGCTTTTCAGGCCATATCCTGGTGGTGGATCATTTCAGCCGCCTGACGGACTGCGTGAAGATGAGCTGCCTGCAATTTGCGACGGCGGCCGTGCTGTGCATGGGCGTGGCGGTGCTTGCGGAACCCTTCGACGTGGGCACGGTCGTGCAATGCGCCGTGCCGCTGCTCTACGCGGGCGTGCTCAGCGGCGCGGTGGGATATACGCTTCAGATTGTGGCGCAGAAGGACACCGACCCCACGGTGGCATCGCTCCTCATGTCGCTGGAAAGCGTGTTTGCGGTGCTGGCGGGCTGGGTGCTGCTGGGCGATGTGCTCACCCTGCGGGAGACGCTGGGCTGCGTGCTGATGATGGGCGGCATCGTGCTGGCGCAGCTGAAAAGCTGAAAAAGGCTGCATGGTCCTGGGAACCATGCAGCCTTTTATGATGCCAGTTTTCAGCCCAGCAGCCGCACCAGCACGGCTTTTTGCGCGTGCAGGCGGTTTTCCGCTTCCTCGAAGATTTCGCCGGCATGCGCCTCCAGCACCTCGGCGGTAATTTCTTCGCCGCGGTGCGCGGGCAGGCAATGCAGCACCATCGCGCCCGTGTTTGCCGCGTCCATCACGGCCTGGTTCACCTGGTAGCCCGCAAAGGCGGCGCGGCGCTTCTCGGCCTCGCCCTCCTGGCCCATGGAGGCCCACACGTCGGTGTAGAGCACGTCGGCGCCTGCGGCCATGCCCAGAACGTCGGGCTGGCAGTCGAAATCGCCGTTTGCGCGCGCCCAGTCCATCAGCCCCGGGTCGGGCAGATAATCCGCGGGGCAGGCGATACGCACGGCCATGCCCACCTTGATGCACCCGGCAATCAGGGAGTTGGCCATGTTGTTGCCGTCGCCCACGAAGCACAGCTTAAGCCCCTTGAAGCTGCCCTTGCGCTCGCGGATGGTCATCAGGTCGGCCAGGACCTGGCAGGGGTGCGCATAGTCGGTCAGGCCGTTGATGATGGGGATGGAACCATAGCGGGCCAGGTCCTCCACCTCCTGCTGGGCGAAGGTGCGGATCATGATGCCGTCCAGATAGCGCGACAGCACGCGGGCGGTGTCCTCCACGGGCTCGCCGCGGCCGATTTGCAGATCGCGGCTGGAGAGGAACAGGGCGCTTCCGCCCAGCTGGCTCATGCCCACCTCAAAGCTCACGCGCGTGCGGGTGGAGGATTTCTGAAAGATCATGCCCAGCGTCTTGCCCGCAAGAAGCGGATGGGGAATGCCGTGCTTGCGCTCGTACTTGAGCTGGTCGGCGAGGTTAAGAATATCCAGGATCTGCTCGGTCGAGAGATCGGCCAGCTTCAGCAGGTGTTTGATAGGTTCGCTCATGCGCTCAGCGCCTCCTTGATGATGGATACGGCCTCCTTGAGATCAGGCCATGGAATGGTCAGCGGCGGCAGGAGCCGCAGCCTGGTTTTGGCCGTGAGCGCGACCACGCCGCGGGAGAGCAGGTCGCTCACCAGCGCGGCGGCAGGCCTGGCGCTTTCCACGCCCAGCATCAGCCCGCGCCCGGAAACGGTCACGCCGGGGAGCTGCTCAAGCTCCGCCCGCACCCACTCACCCTTTTGGGCCACTTCGGCCATGAGCTCGTCGGTCAGCCGGTCCTGCACATACAGGGCCGCCGCGGCGCACACGGGGTTGCCGCCGAAGGTGGAGCCGTGCGTGCCGGGGGTGAGGGCATCGGCGGTCTTTTCGCCCAGCAGGCACGCGCCCATGGGCAGGCCGCCCGCAAGGCCCTTGGCCGTGGAAACCACGTCCGGCAGAATGCCGAAGTGCTGATAGCTGTACAGCTTGCCGGTGCGGCCGTTGCCGGTCTGCACCTCGTCGATCATCAGCAGGATGTCGCGCGCCTCGGTCATCTCTCGCGCGGCGCGGATGTACTCCTCCGTCAGGCAGTTCACGCCGCCCTCGCCCTGAATGGTTTCAATCAGCAGGGCGCATACGTCGCCCACGCTCAGGGCGGTTTTTAGCGCCGTCACATCGTTGGCGGGCACATGCCGGAAACCCTCCGGGAAGGGCCCGAAGTCGTGATGGAACGCATCCTGCCCCGTGGCCGCCAGCGTGGCGAGCGTGCGGCCGTGGAAGCTGTTTTCCAGCGTGAGGATGACGGGGCGCACGTTTTCGCCGTGCTTGAGGGCGCTGTAGCGCCGCGCGGCCTTGATGGCGCACTCGTTGGCCTCCGCGCCAGAGTTGCCGAAGAACACGCGCTTCATGCCCGTGCGCTCGCACAGGCGCTGGGCCAAAAGCGCCTGCGGCGCGGTGTGGTAGAGGTTGCTGGCATGGGCGAGCTGCCCGGCCTGCGCGCTCACCGCCGCGACCCAGCCCTCGTCCCCGTAGCCCAGGGCGTTTACGGCGATGCCGCTGCCCATGTCGATGTAGGCCTTGCCCGCCTCGTCATACAGGCGGCAGCCCTCGCCCCTGACAAAGGTGACGGGCGCGCGGGCATAGGTATGGGCCACGTACCGGCTGTCCAGAGCCTGAATATCGGTCATGCGCAAAAAGCCTCCTTTGGCTTCAGTAAAACATGGTGCCCACGCCCTCGTCGGTCAGGCACTCGATCAAAATGGCGTGCGGCACGCGGCCGTCGATGATAAATACCTTTTTCACGCCCCGGCGGATGGCCTCGATGCAACATTCGATCTTGGGGATCATGCCGCCGGAGATGATGCCCTCGCGGATGAGCTGCGGAGCCTCGCTGACCTGAATGGCGGGAATGAGGGTGCTTTCATCGGCAGGGTCGCGCAAAATGCCGCGAATGTCGGTCATGGAGATGAGGCTCTCGGCGCCCAGGCTGGCCGCGATGCGTGCGGCGGCGGTATCGGCGTTGATGTTGTAGGGGTTGCCCTCGCCGTCGCAGCCCACGGTGGAGATGACGGGAATGTAGCCCTTCTCCAGCACGTCGAGGATGGGCTGGGTGTTGACGTTTACGATTTCACCCACGTAGCCGTGCACGTCGTCGAGCCTGCGGGCCTCGATCATGTGGCCGTCCATGCCGCAAAGGCCCATGGCCTTGCCGCCCATGGACTGGATGTATCCCACGAGGCTTTTGCCTACCTTGCCGGCCAGGACCATCTGCACGATGTCGGCCGCCTCGCGGTCGGTGACGCGCAGGCCGTCGATAAACTCGGACTTCTTGCCCAGGCGCTTTAGCAGGTCGGTGATCTCCGGGCCGCCGCCGTGCACCAGCACGACCTTCACGCCCACCAGCGTGAGCAGCAGCAGGTCGCCCATCACGGCGCGCTTGAGGTCCTCGTTGACCATGGCGTTGCCGCCGTATTTAATGACGACGATTTTCTGGTTATACGCTTTGATATAGGGCAGGGCTTGAATGAGGACCTCTGCCCGCTGGTCGATGGTCATGGGTTTTCTCCTTACTGTATCAGGTGCGGTAGTCGCCGTTAATCTTGACGTAGTCGTAGGTGAGGTCGCAGCCCCAGGCCTTGGCGGTGGCGCTGCCGCTGTTGAGGGCCACCTGCACGGTGATCTCGTCGTCCATGAGGATCTCCTTGGCGGTCTCCTCGCTGAAGGCTACGCCCGCGCCGCCGCGGCATACGGGAATGAGCCCCCGGTTGGAGCGGAAGTTCACGTCCACCTTGCTGACGTCCACATCCGCGCCGGCATAGCCGATGGCGCACAGCACGCGGCCCCAGTTGGCGTCGGCGCCGAAGATGGCGGCCTTGAGCAGCGTGCTCTTAATGACCGCCTTGGCCACCAGCTTGGCCGTGGCGGTGCTCTTGGCGCCCGTCACCTCGCACACCAGCAGCTTGGTCGCGCCCTCGCCGTCCTTGGCCATGATGGCGCACAGCTTTTCGCACACCTTGTAGAGCGCGGCCACGAACGCCTCGTAATCCGTGCCCATGCAGGCCTCGATGGGCGTGTTGCCCGCCATGCCGTTGGCCATGATGGAAACCATGTCGTTGGTGGAGGTGTCGCCGTCCACGCTGAGCATGTTGAAGGTATCGGCTGTCACGGTGGTGAGCGCGCGCTTGAGCGCCACGGGGGAGATGGCCGCGTCGGTGGTGAGGAAGCACAGCATGGTGGCCATGTTGGGCGCGATCATGCCGCTGCCCTTGGCGATGCCGCCCAGCTTGCACGTTTTGCCGCCCAGGGGGAAGCGCACGGCGACCTCCTTGGAGACCGTGTCGGTGGTCATGATGGCCTCGGCTGCGCGGGTGCCGCCGGCGGGGGTATCCTCCAGCGAATCGGCCAGCTTGCCGAAATTCTTCTGGAACGGCTCCAGCGTCATGGGCTGGCCGATCACGCCGGTGGAGGCCACGATCACGTCCTCGGCCTTCACGCCGATGTACTGCTCCACCAGGGAGCACATGCCCTCGGCGATCTCGATGCCGTTGGCGTTGCAGGTGTTGGCGTTGCCGCTGTTGCAGATGACGGCCTGCGCGATGCCGTTTTCCACGTGCTTTTGCGTAACGAGGATGGGCGCGCCCTTGACCAGATTCTGCGTGTAGACGCAGGCGGCGTTGGCGGGTACTTCGCTGACGATGAGGGCCACGTCGCGCCGGGTGCGGTTGCGGCGGATGCCCATGTGCTCGCCCGTGGCGGAGAAGCCCTGCGCGGCCGTCGCGCCGCCGGCGATGAAGGTGATTTCTGACATTGTGATCCCCCTTCCAGATTGCTCAAAAAGCGGACGGGCAAGGCCCGCCCGTCAAAGCGCCAGCCCCGTGAGGGGCGGCGCACCCAGGACCAGGTTGAGACATTCGATGGCCGCGCCGCACGCGCCCTTGCCCAGATTGTCAAAGCGCGCGTAGGCGATCATGCGCTCGTCGTTGCCGGTAAGGAACAGCTCCATGCGGTCGCTGCCGCTGAGGGCCACGCTGTCGATGGACGGCTCGGGATTGTCCTCCAGCACCCGCACCAGCGCCGCGCCCTCAAAGAACGCGCGATAGGCGCCGCTCACCTCGGCGAGCGAGGCCTTGCGGGAGAGGATGCCCTCGGTGAGCGGGAGGCTCACCAGCATGCCGCTGAACACGTCCATCACCACGGGCTGGAACACCGGCGGGCGCGTAAGGCCGCACACATGCATGATTTCGGGCAGGTGCTTGTGGCTCTGGCCCACAGCGTAGGGCCGCGGCGCGTGCAGGGCAGCGGGGCGGTCCGGCGCCTCGTAGTCGGCGATCATGCGCTTGCCACCCCCGGAATACCCCGTGAGCGACAGAAGCGACAGCGGCGCGTCCGGCGAAAGCAGCCCCGCATCCACCAGCGGCTTCACCAGCGCGATGCACCCGCTGGCGTGGCAGCCCGGCACGGCGATGCGCCGGGCGCTGCTAACGGCTTTGGCCTGCACCGCCCCAAGCTCCGGGAAGCCGTAGGTAAAGCGCGGGTCCGTGCGGTGGGCGGTGGAGGCGTCCAGAATCACGCCCTCGTCGTCTCCAAGCGCGGCTACCAGCTCGCGGCTGGCGGCGTCGGGCAGGCAGAGGATGGTGGCGTCGGCCCGACGGGCCATGGCGGCGCGGGCGTCAAGGTCCTTGCGCGTCGCTTCGGGAAGCGAAAGCAGCGTCAAGTCCTCCCGGCCGCAGAGACGCTCCCGCACCCGCAGGCCCGTGGTTCCCTGGTCGCCGTCGATGAATACGGTGAACATGGCTTACAGCTTTCCCTTCAGAAGCGTTGCCCGCGCGGCGATGGGCAGGCCGAAGAGGTTGATGAAGCCGGCGGAGTCCTTCTGGTCGTAGACGTGGTCCTCACCGAAGGTGGCGATCTCCTCGCTGTAGAGCGAATAGGGGGAGGTGACGCCGGCGTTGATGATGTTACCCTTGTAGAGCTTGAGCTTGACTTCGCCGGTGACGGTCTTCTGCGTCTCGGTGACGAAGGCGGCCAGCGCCTCGCGCAGCGGGGTGAACCACTGGCCGAAATAGACCAGCTCGGCGTAGCGGTTGGCGACCAGCTCCTTGTAGTGCTGGGTGTCGCGGTCCAGGCAGATGGTTTCCAGCACCTGATGCGCGCGGTAGAGGATGGTGCCGCCGGGGGTCTCGTACACGCCGCGGCTCTTCATGCCCACGAGACGGTTTTCCACCAGGTCGCACAGGCCCACGCCGTTTTCGCCGCCCAGCTTGTTGAGGTATTCCATCATGGCGACAGGCTCGAGCGGCTTGCCGTCAACCGCCACGGGAATGCCCTTCTCAAAGGAAAGGGTCACGTAGGTGGGCTTGTCGGGAGCCATTTCGGGGCTGACGCCCATCTCCAGGAAGCCGGGCTTGTTGTACTGCGGCTCGTTGGCCGGGTCTTCCAGGTCCAGGCCCTCGTGGCTCAGATGCCAGAGGTTTTTGTCCTTGGAGTAGTTGGTCTCGCGGTTGATTTTGAGGGGCACGTTATGCTTTTCGGCATACTCGATTTCCTCTTCGCGGCTCTTGATGTCCCATTCGCGCCACGGGGCGATGATGGCCAGCTCGGGCGCAAAGGCCTTGATGGTCAGCTCGAAGCGCACCTGGTCATTGCCCTTGCCGGTGCAGCCGTGGCAGATGGCGTCCGCGCCTTCCTTCCTGGCGATTTCCACGATGCGCTTGGCGATGATGGGCCGCGCGAAGCTGGTGCCCAGAAGGTATTCACCCTCATATACAGCGCCCGCCTGCATGGTGGGATAGATGTAGTCGGTGATGAATTCCTTTTTCAGGTCCTCGACGTAGAGCTTGCTGGCGCCGGTCTTGAGGGCCTTTTCCTCCAGCCCGTCCAGCTCCGTGCCCTGGCCCACGTCGCCGGAGACGGCGATCACTTCGCAGTTGTTATAGTTCTCCTTGAGCCAGGGGATGATGATGGAGGTGTCCAGCCCGCCGGAATATGCGAGCACAACTTTCTTAATATCCTTCTTGGCCTTGGGTGCCATAGCAAATGCCTCCTTGAATGTTTATGCATGTATTATGCATATTATGCAGGCGCTTGTCAAGGGGTCACACGAATTTTTTTGGAGAATGCACGGACTGACTTTTGTGAGGAGGCAACAAAAGAGGAAGAACTCCGGAGAGAACGGAGTTTCTTCCTCTTTTTTACGCTAGGACCCGGCGCGGAATCAGTCCTTTGCCGGCAGCCGCAGCCGGATGACGCCGGGCAGGGCCTTGAGCTGGGTCATGAGCATGTCGTCGGGCTCGCGATCCAGCTCCAGCACGGTGACGGCCATGTCGCGGCGGCTCTTGTTGAGCATGTTGTTGATGTTGATTTTGCGCGCGCCGATGGCGGCCGAAATGGCTGAGACCATGCCGGGCTCGTTTTCGTGGATGATGAGCACGCGCACGCCTTCGCTGTGCCCCAGGATGATCTCCGGGAAGTTGACGGAATTGCGGATCTGGCCGTCCTCCAGGTAGTCGCGCAGCTCGCGGGCGGCCATGTCGGCGCAGTTGACCTCGCTTTCAGGGGTGGAGGCGCCCAGGTGGGGAATGGCGACGGCATTTTTCATCTTCAGCACGGCCTGGGTGGGGAAGTCGGTCACATAGCTGGCGACCTTGCCGCTTTCCAGCGCGGCGGCCAGCGCCTCGGCGTCGGCCAGCTCGGCACGGCTGAAGTTGAGCAGGTGCACGCCGTCCTTCATCTGGGCGATGGCGCTTTGGCCGATCATGCCGCGGGTGGCGTCGGTCAGGGGCACATGCACGGTGATGTAATCGGCTGTGTGGAAGATTTCATCTACGGAGGAGGAGCGCTTGATGGCACGGCTGAGCGACCAGGCGCTTTCCACGCTGATGAAGGGGTCGTAGCCGATGACGTTCATGCCCAGGCCCTGCGCGGCGGCATTGGCCACAATGGCGCCGATGGCGCCCAGGCCAATCACGCCCAGTGTCTTGCCGCGGACCTCGGGACCGGCGAACTGGGCCTTGCCCTTTTCCACCAGCTTGGCGACCTCCGCGCCCTGCCCGTCGAGGGTGCGCGCCCAGTCGATGCCGCCGGCCACGTTGCGGCTGCCCAGCATCAGGCCGCAGATGACCAGCTCGGCCACGGCGTTGGCATTGGCGCCGGGGGTGTTGAAGACCACGATGCCGCGCTTTGTGCACTCGTCGATGGGGATGTTGTTGGTGCCCGCGCCTGCGCGCGCGATGGCCAGCAGGCTGTCGGGCAGGTCCATGTCGTGCATGGAGGCGGAGCGGACCAGAATGCCGTCGGGCACCGGCTCCTCCTTGGCGATGAGGTAGCGCTCGGCGGTCAGGCTCTGGTGAATGACATCGGAGATATTGTTGAGCGTCTGAATTTTATACATCATGCATTCTCCTTCTCAAAGGCCTTCATCACTTCGACCAGCTTTTTCACGCCTTCCACCGGCATGGCGTTGTAGATGCTCGCGCGCATGCCGCCCACGCTGCGGTGGCCCTTGAGATTGACCAGGCCGTTCTTGGCGGCGTACTTGACGAAGGCCGCGTCCTTATCGGCATCGCCGGTAACGAAGGTCACGTTCATCAGCGAGCGGCAGTCCCTGCGGGCGGGTGCCTTGAACAGTGTGCTCTGGTCCAGATAGTCGTAGAGAAGCCCCGCCTTGTACTTGTTCTGCTCATAGATGGCATTGACGCCGCCCAGGTCCCTGAGCCACTCAAAGCCCAGGCCCGCCATGTAGATGCCATAGGTGTTGGGGGTGTTGAGCATGCTGTCGTTCTTGCTCTCCAGTGCCCAGCTCATCAGCTTGGGGCATTTGGGGTCCTCGTGGCCCATCAGGTCGCGGCGCACGATCACGATGCACAGGCCTGCGGGGCCGATGTTCTTCTGCGCGCCGGCGAAAATCACCCCGAACTTCGTCACGTCAAAGGGCTCGGAGAGGATGTTGGAGCTCATGTCGGCTACCAGCGGCACCTTCCCGGTATCGGGAATGGCGGTGTAGCGGGTGCCGTAGATGGTGTTGTTGGTGGTGATGTAGGCATAGTCCGCGTCCGGGCGCCAGTCGAAGGTATCGGGCACATAGGTGTAGGTGTCCTCGCGGGAGGAGGCGGCAATGTGCACGTCGGCATATTTCCTGGCTTCCTCGGCGGCCAGGTGGGCAAAGTTGCCGCTGTCCACATAGTCGGCCTTGCCGGTGGTGAGCAGGTTCAGCGGCACCGCGCTGAACTGAAGCGTCGCGCCGCCCTGCAAAAACAGGATCTCATAATCGTCCGGCACGTTCATCAGCTCTTTGAGGAGCGCCTTGGTGCGGTCGAAGATTTCGATATACATGCTGCTGCGATGGCTCATCTCCATCACGCTCATGCCGCGGCCGGGGTAGCAGACAAGCTCGTCAGCCGCCTTTTTCAGCACGCTTTCGGCGATCATCGCGGGACCTGCGGAAAAATTATAGACGCGTTCCTCCATGTGATAGCATCCTCCCTGCTTGATTGTAATGGGCTCACGGTCTTGTGGGACGATTTCTGCCCTATTGGCAATGTTTTGACCGGTTGCGTCTGTTATACACCAAACGGACGTGAAATGCAAGAGGAAAAATGGATTTTCTTTTGTGCAAAAAATGGACGGCTCAAAGATTGTGCCGTCCAAATGCGGGATCAGGCGCCATGCCGGCGCTGGTTGCGCAGGCTTTCCAGCTCCATGCGAAAGCGGGCTTCGCGCCGGTCCAGGTCGTCGCGGAAGGCCTGCCGCCGGGCTTTGAGATCCTGGGAAAGCTGGGCGCGCCGGGCCCTGAAATCCTCCAGCAGCCGGCGGTTATACATCCGCGCATAGGGGAAGGCGCGAAGCGCGCGGCGCACCAGCATGCCCTGGCGAATAAGGACCTCGCGCACGCTTTGGGTAAGGGCTTCGGTGCTGTCGCCCTCGCAGCTTTCCGCCGTCCGGCGGATTTTGCCAAGGATGGTGGCCGAAACCACGGCGTCCCCCAGCAGCAGCGCGCACAGCCCCACGCACAGGCCGTCCCTCCAGGCCTGCGGCAGGCGGGCGAACAGCCCGAAGAGCACGGGCCGGGCCACGTACACCATCCCCAGCCCCAGCAGCCCGAAGGGAATCAGCGTGCCGGCGCAGACGCGGCCGTTCAGGTTGAACCGCCGGTGGCTGTAATCCCACCAGCGGGCATGGAACAGCTTTTCCATGACATAGCTGGTCAGGTATTCCAGCGTGCCGCACACGGCCATGGCCAGCACGAACACGGCCAGCGGACTTTCGGAAAACGGCGTGAGCAGCGCGGTGACCAGCACCGCGCCAAAGCCGTAGATGGGGCAGTAGGGACCGATCAGAAATCCCCGGTTGATGAAGCGGCCAAACTGAATCAGCTTGCAGACCACCTCCATCACCCAGCCCAGAAAGGCGCCGGTGAAAAACAGAAGAATGTAACATTCCAGCGTAAGGCGCATGGGTGTCCTCCTTGTATATGCGATGGGATGGACCTATTATAACGTACCGGACCGCTTTTGACAAAACCCCGCGGGGCCGGATCTTTTGACATTTTTCCGCTGCGCGGCTATAATGGCGGCAGCAAGGGGGGGAAGCGCATGAATGATGCTGCCTGGCTGGATGACTATCTGCGCGCGAAGCCCGGAACCGTCTGGGATTACAAGATGGAATGGGGCTGGGACCGCTACCGCATTGCAGGGAAGCTCTATGCCGCCATCTGCCTTCCCGGCCCCTCCTATGCAGGGGAATATGCGGGGCATCCGCTGTTGACCCTCAAATGCGACCCGCTGGAATCCGAACTGCTGCGCGCTGCCTGCCCGGACATCCTGCCGGGGTTTTACACGGACAAGCGCACCTGGATTTCCATCCGGCTGGACGGCGGGGTGGAACGCGGGCGCATTCTGCGCCTGTGCGACGCGTCCTATGATTTGGTACTTGCGGGGCTGACCCGCCGGGCACGCCTGGAAATTCTGGGCGGTGCGACGTAAATTGTTGCGCTTTTCCTTGACCCTCTGTGGCAGATGGGCTACAATGAGGGTATCCACAAACAGGTATAGATGAATCAGAAAAAGGAGGCTCCTTTCATGAGCATTGCACAGCGCCCGTTCGGCGTAACACCCAATGGCGAAAAGGTAACGGAATATACCATGACCAACCGGGATGGGGCCAGCGTGTCCATTCTGGACTTCGGCGGCATCGTCACCCGCATTCTGGTTCCCGACCGGGACGGAAAGCTGGACGATGTAAGCCTGAGCTTTGATGATATCAACGTATACGCGCAAGGGCTCAGCGGCAGCATGGGCATGCTCATCGGCCGGGTGGGCAACCGAATCCGGGGAGCGTCCTTTGAGCTGGAAGGCCATACCTATACGCTGCCCAAAAACAACAACGGCAACTGCCTGCATGGTGGCGTGGGTTTCGGCCTGCGCATGTGGCAGGTGAGGTCGGTGCTGGTCGAGGGCGGAGACGCGCTGGAATTGACGCTAACCAGCCAGGACGGCGATCAGGGCTTCCCCGGCACGCTGAAGGTAAAGGTAACCTATACCTTCACGGATCACAACGAGCTGGGCATCCACTATCAGGCCAGCACCGATCAGACCACCCTGTGCAGCCTGACCAACCATACCTATTTCAATCTGGAGGGCCATGCCAGCGGGACGGTGCGGGACCAGGAGCTGCAGATCAACGCCGATCTGGTAACCGAGGTGAGCGAGGGCCTGATCCCCACCGGGCGGCTGCTGCCGGTCAGCGAGGTGCCCTATAACTTCACTTCTCCCACCCGCATCGGAGATGTATTGGACAAGACGCCCGAATGCCCCGGCATGACCATGGCCAAGGGCGTTGACTTCAACTTCTGCGCGGGCCGTGACCGCGAGACCAAGGTGATTGCCACGCTCTATTCTCCCAGGACCGGCCGCGTCATGGACGTGATCACCGATCAGCCGGGCGTGCAATGCTATACGGGCAACAACCTGGACAACGATGGGAAGGACGGCGTGCATTACGGACCGTATGCCGGCGTGTGCCTGGAAACGCAGCACTATCCGGATGCCATTCATCATCCGCATTTCCCCAGCGTCGTGCTCAGGCCGCAGGATACCTACGATACCCTCACGGTCTATCGCTTCGGCGTGCGGTAAAGGGAGGCGCCTATGGCCCCGAACGGTCAAAAACGACTTTCCCCCGGCCCGCTGCTGGATGCGCGGGGCGAGCTCGCTGAGGCGGGCTATGCCACCGCGCTGGTAAAGCGCTATGATCGCGCCGCAATCCGGGCGGGCGGGCTGCGCATCAAGGAATGGGATTATTACTGTATCATTGGCGGCGACACGGTGCTGGCCCTGACCATAGCGGACAACAGCTACATGGGGCTGGAAAGCGTCAGCCTGATTGATTTGGGCACGCGCTGGCAGCACACGCGCAGCTTCATGCGCCTGATGCCCAGGGGCCGCACGGGCCTGCCGTCCGACAGCGGGCAGGGCAGCGTAGCCGTGGAACGCCCCGGATACGCCCTGCGCTTTGACAACGACGGCACGCGCCGGGAACTGACCGTGCGGGTGGACGATTTCCGGGAGCATAAGCCGCTGACCGCCCGCGTGACGCTGACCGGCGCGCCGCAGGACAGCATGGTCATCGCCACGCCCTTTGCGGGCCATCCGCGCGCCTTTTACTACAACCAGAAGATCAACTGTCTCAGGGCGGCGGGCGAGGTGGTCTTTGACGGGGAAACCCGCCGGTTTGATGCACAGACCGCCACGGCGGTGCTGGACTGGGGCCGGGGCGTGTGGACCTATCAAAACACCTGGTACTGGGGCAGCGTAAGCGGCTATGTGGACGGCGTGCCCTTTGGGATGAACCTGGGCTACGGCTTTGGCGACACCCGCGCCGCTACGGAAAACATGCTCTTTTATGACGGAAAGGCACACAAGCTGGAGCGGGTGGACTTTGGCATTCCCAGGAACGCTGCGGGCAAGGATGACCTGCTGGCCCCCTGGCACGTGACGGACAGCCTGGGACGCCTGGACCTGACCTTTACGCCCATCCTGGACCGCGCCGCCTACACGGGCGCGGTAGTGCTGGAAAGCGATCAGCACCAGGTGTTCGGGCGTTTCGACGGCACGGCCGTGCTGGATGACGGGACGGCGCTGTCCGTCCGGGGCCTGCGCGGCTTTGCCGAGAAGGTCAAAAACCGCTGGTGAGGGGCTGAAGCACCCTTGCCCGCGAAATCATGGAGGAACCGAATTGCGCAAATTGCTGATTTTCTGCTGCTGTCTGCTGCTGGGTTTTGCATGCCTGACGCCCGCGCTGGCGGCGACCATATCCGGCCGCGGCTATGAGGACTTTGAAACGTGCTATGCCGACAATCTGGATTTCATCAACCAGAATACCGGCCGGCACCTGTTGCCGCTGGTGCTGGCCAAGGGCGATGCCAACGCCGACGGAGGTCACCGCATCTATGAGCTTCTGGGCGATGTGCTGCGCGTGACCATCCGCCTGGACCAGAGCAACAAGGTGATCGAGAAGTGTGAAATCGTGCTCACGGCCCCTCCGGGCATGTCCTATGGCACGTCGGAGTACAATGATTTCACCACCTCCGGCTATCACAGCTATGCGCTGCTCATGGCCATGCATACCGCGGCGGACCCCGCCGTGCGCTACGGGCTGGTTACGGCGGTCAATGACGGGCTGCTTGCGGGCGAGGGTAACTATACCACGCAGGTCGGGGTCTACACCCTCATCTGCACGCGCGCGGATAACGTGGCGACCCTCACCTTTGAAAACACCCTGGCTGCGACGCCGGAGCCTCAGGCTACGCCCGAAGGAGCGAATGAGATGCCGGAGGACGAAGGCAACAACGAGGAGGACGAAAGCATGGCCGGCTGATGCCGGGCGGCTTAAAAAACCGGGAGCGCTTCCTGCTGTGCAGAGCGCTCCCGGTTTTTTGAGCCGTCGCGGCGGTTATCCGTCGTTGCGCATTTTAGCAAAGGCGATGATGGCATCCGCCACATCCTCCGGCCGTCGGCCGTCGGTGCGGATCATCAGGTCATAGTTGCTGCGCATGCCCCAGTTGCCGTCGGCAAAGAAGTTATAATAGCTGCGGCGCTGCCGGTCCGTCTTGCGGACCAGCTCGCGGGCGCGCTCGCGGTCCACCTTTTCCACACGCATGATGCGCGCGATGCGCCGCTCTTCCGACGCATAGATGAAGATGTGCGTTACGCCCGGACGATCCTTGAGCACGTAGTCCGCACAGCGGCCGACGATGACGCCCGGGCCCTCCGCCGCAATTTTGCTGATGGCATCAAACTGGGCCAGGAACACCCGCTGGTTCAGCGGCATTTGAAGTCCCATCCCGCCTGCGCCCACATGCAGGCCCGCGCCTGCGCTGCCCGCCAGCATGCCGCTGACGGTGTTTTTTTCATCATGGCGCTCCAAAAGCTCGTGGCAAAGGCCGCTTTCCTCCGCCGCGCGGGTCAGAATCTCTTTATCATAGAAGGGAACGCCCAGTTTGTCGGCCACCAGCTTGCCAATTTCACGCCCGCCGCTGCCGTATTCGCGTCCGATGGTGATGATGGGGTCCATATAAAAACA
>CHCFC05602__coassemble_154_pt1 | contig 44313 bp, 38 predicted proteins | sample CHCFC05602__metabat2_high_PE_021 | metagenome-assembled genome bin CHCFC05602
TGCACGTTGACAAATCCTGTGTTACAATACGCAATGTTTGCAAGACGTCCCTGACATGCAGAACGGAGGAATCTACCAAATGCTATACCACGATTCACACGACGCTCAATACCGCGATCCCCTCGGGCCCGTCGCTGCGGGAAACCGGCTGACGCTGCGCTTTGCCTGCGACGAGAGCCCCGAGGTGCTGCTGCGCACCTGGGACGGTCAGGAGCGGATCTATCCCATGGTTCCCGTGGGGGAACATCTTTTTGAAGCAACCGTTACCGTGCCGGACAAGCCCATGCTGTTCTGGTACGACTTTATCATCCGCCGCGCGGACGGAGATCTGCGCTACGGCAACAGCCGCGACCAGCTGGGCGGCGAGGGCGCGTGCTACGACGGCCAGCCCGACAGCTACCAGGTGACGGTCTACGACCCCGCCTACCGCACCCCCGAATACCTGCGGCACGGCATCATATACCAGATTTTCCCCGACCGCTTCTTCAAGGACAAGAACGGCCAGAAGGGTCGCGTGCGCAAGATCGCCGCGGCGCATCCGGACGCCACCTTCCACGAGGAATGGAACGAGCGCCCCACCCTGGACCTGGACCCTGAAAACGGCGACAACCGCGCCCTGGACTTTTTCGGCGGCACGCTCAGGGGCATCAAGCAGAAGCTGGATTACCTGTCGGACCTGGGCGTGAGCATCCTCTACCTCAACCCCATTTTCCGCGCGCATTCCAACCATCGCTATGACACGGGCAACTATGAGGAGATCGACCCCATTCTGGGCGACGACGCCGCCTTTGACGAGCTGGTGTCGGCGGCCAAAGCGCGCGGCATTCGCATCCTGCTGGACGGCGTGTTCAGCCATACCGGGGCCGACAGCGTGTATTTCAACCGCTACGGCCGCTATGACGTGCTGGGCGCCTACCAGAGCCAGGAAAGCCCCTACTACGACTGGTACCGCTTTGAGGAATTCCCCGACAAGTACGATACCTGGTGGGGCTTCTACACGCTGCCTGCCGTCAATAAGGACAACGCCTCCTATCGCGATTTCCTGCTCAACGCCGAAACCGGCGTGATGCCCCGCTGGGTGCGCCGCGGCGCATGCGGATGGCGGCTGGATGTGGTGGACGAGCTGCCCGTGGACATGGTGCTTGAGATGCGCAAGGCCGTCAAGCAGGCCGACCCGGACGCCACGCTCCTGGGCGAGGTCTGGGAGGATGCCAGCAACAAGACCGCCTATGGCGTGAACCGCTCCTACTGCCTGGGCGATATGCTGGACAGCGTGATGAACTATCCCCTCCGCTGCGCGGTGATCGACTTCTTCACCGGCGTGATCGACGCCTACCAGCTGCGCCGGGTGATCCTGCATCAGCAGGAGGTCTATCCCGTGCCGTTCTACTATTCGCTGATGAACCTGCTGGGCAGCCATGACCGCGTGCGCATCCTCAACGCGATGTGCGGCCTCAACCGCGAGGGCGCCGTGCAGATGGACCGCGCCGAGGCGGAGAAGATCACGCTTGGCAAGCGCGAGCTCAAGAGCGCGAAAAAGCGCTATCTGGAGGCCATGAAGCTGCTGTGCGCCCTGCCCGGCGCCCCCACCGTGTACTATGGCGACGAAATCGGCATGACCGGCATGGCCGACCCCTGGAACCGCGCGCCCATGAACTGGGACGAGCCGGACGAGAAGCTGCTGGAGGGCGTGCGCGCGTTGCTCCTCAAGCGCCGCGACACCCCTGTTCTGCAAACCGGCTATCTGGAGGTGGAAGCCGTGGATGCCGACACGCTGCGCATCACGCGCTGCGCCAGAGAGGGCAAGGACGTCTTCGGCGAGCCGCTTGCGGGCAAGGCCGCCGTGGTGAAAGTCAGCCGCAAATAACGCGGTGAGCCGCCAAAAGGCGGCTTTCGGCGGCGGACGGCGCTGCTTTCAGGCGTTCGCGTATTGCGCCGGTTCTTGGGTTAATGCTATAATAACCTTGAACACAGCGCAAGGAGGCTATCGCTTTGACCGCCAGGGAATTTATCCGCAGAAACCTGAATGTGCCCAACGTACTGACCATGATCCGGCTCGCGCTGGTGCCGGTGTACGTGGCGCTGTTTGTCAGCGGGCAAAAATACGCGGCGCTTGTGACCTTCCTTGTGGCCAGCCTGACCGATCTGCTGGATGGACGCATCGCCCGCAAGTACAACCTCATCACCGATTTCGGCAAGCTGGTGGACCCCTTTGCCGATAAGGTGATGGTGCTGACGGCCCTGTTGAGCATGGCCATCGGATCGCCGGTGATTCCGCCGGTGGTGCCGTGGGCGGCGGTGATCATCTTGCTCCTGAAGGAGCTGGTGATGATCGTCGGCGGACTGGTGATGCTCAGGCACGGCATCGTGGTCTACTCCAGCATGGTGGGCAAGGTGGCGCACTGCGTGTTCATCGCGGGCCTGATCGCCACGTATTTCCATGACTGGTTCGCGCAGGTCTGCGCGGGCTGGATGCTCACGCCGGATCTGCTGCTTCTGTGGCTGGGCGTGTGCATCACGCTGTGCGCTTTGGTGTTTTACGTAAGCGACGCAATCAGAAAAGCAAAGGAAAAGGGAATCATCTGACGGGCCCGAAGGGGCTTGACGGGGGATGGGCAGCTGCCCGTCTCCCTCTTTTTGCAGGCGGGGCGCTTTGCCCGCCCGCTAAAGAGGACCCCGGCGCTCTTTTGTCGAATCCATGAGCAGATTCCCTTTTGGAAACGGAGGCTCCCCCATGAGCGAATTTTTGGCGCCCCTCAACTACGGCCGTGCGCGCGACGTGCTCCGGCGCCTGAGCGACTATTCCGCCTATACGCCGCAGGGCGCCGCGCAGGCGCTGGGCGTGCTGCGGGAAAGCTATCCTCTGGTGTTTGAGAAGCTGGAGAGCAAGCAGTTTGACAACGGCGCGGTGCTTATGGAAATGCCCGGCGCGAGCAGGACGGCTCCGCTGGTGTTCGTGTCCCATCTGGACGCGGCGGAGGCGGGTGTGGCCGGGCCGGAATGTCCGCACGAGATGCCCATCGGCGTGCCTTTGTCGCGCGCCCATGTGGTGGCGCTGCTGGAGGCGCTGGAAGGGCTTTTGGGCGAGGGATACCAGCCCGGCGGCGATCTGCTGCTGGCGCTGAGCATGGACGGGCTCAGCGGCGGCGCGGGGGCCCGGAGCATCGCCGCGCACCTGAAGGCGCGCAGCCTGTCGCCCTGCTTTGTGCTGGATCACGGCGGATACGCCACCATGGAGGCGTTCCGCACGTATCTTCCCAAAAACGCGCCGCTGGCGCTGGTGGGCATCTGCGAGAAGGGAGAGATCCAGGGCGTACTGACCGCGGATGGAGAGGTGAGCAGCCGCCCTGGGCGCGAGAGGGCCCGTCCCGTGGACGAGCTGCTGCGCGCGGGCGCGCGGCTCACGCGCCGTCCCCGCCGGGCGCGCCTGTGCGCGGCCAGCGAAACCATGCTTTCGGAGCTTGGCAAAAAGGCGCCGCTTCTGCAGCGGTGGCTGGTGCGCAGCCCGCGCCTCACGTTCCCGCTGATGCGGTTTTTGTGGCGCAAGCGATCGGTGTTCCATCAATTCTTTGTGAGCGAGCGCACGGTATGCGAAATCAGCGCGCCGGGCACGCCGCAAACGCCGGCCGCGCAGGCGTCGCTGACCTTCCGCCAGACGCTGATTCCCGGCGTGCGGGCGGCGGAGGCGCGCCATCGCATCCGCTGCCTGGCGGGCAACGACGACCTGCACCTGACTTTTTCCATGTGCGAGGACGCGGGCGCGCTCAGCGACCCCAGCGGCGAAGCCTGGGAGGCGCTGGAAACGGCCATTGAAATCCAGTTTGAGCGGGCGGTGATCGTGCCCTGCCTCAGCCCCTTTGTGACGGACGGGCGTTTTTATGCCCAGCCGGGCGGACGGGTCTACCGGTTTTCGCCCTTTATGCTCACGGGCGAGGAGGCGCTTTCGGGCCTGTGCACCGTGACGGACGGAACGCTCCAGACAGCGGTGCAGTTCTTCCGCTCCATGCTGTGCGTATAAGGAGGACGGAGATTGCTTTCCATCGTGTATCTCATGCTGTTTCTATCGGGCGGAGCGGCGATCGCACGCCTGCTCCTGCCCCGGCTCAAGCCTGTGCTGCGCGTCTACCTGGGCCTGTCGCTGGGCGTGCTTTTGCTGATGTGGCTGCCGGTCCTGTGGGCCTATGCGGTGCGCTTCAGCTATGCGGCGCACTGGCTGGCGCTGGGCACGCTGGCGCTGCTGGTGGGGGCGGCCTGGCTGTGGCGCGACCGCCGTGCGCCCGCCGCCTTTGACGAGGCGGAAAAGCGGACGCTCCGGCTGCTGCTGATATGCGTCGTGCCGCTGACGGTGCTCAGCGGCTACCTGCAATACACGCATTCCATCCGCCTGGCGGCGGACGGCACCTATCATGTGGGGCAGAGCACCTATGGCGACCTGTCCCTGCACCTGGCGGTGTGCACCAGCATCGTCAACGCGTCCTTCCCGCTGGAAAACAGCCTGATGCTGGGGGCCACCATGGCCTACCCCTACCTGTCGGACTCCATCGCCACCAGCATGCTCATGCTGGGCATGCCGCTCAACACCGCCATGGCCTTCACCGGCACCATGATGATGGCGCTGGTTTATGCCGGCTACGGCCTTTTGGCCATGCAGCTGTGCCGAAGGCGCGGGGCGGCGGCACTGGCGTTTTTCCTCTTGTTCCTCAACGGCGGCCTGGGCTTTTTCTACACGCTGGACGCCACGGTGAACGGCTATGAAGTCACCACCATGTGGGACAACCTGGCAAACGTGATGCAGGGCTATTATCAGACGCCCACCAATCAGCCCGATCCCTACAACCTGCGCTGGGTCAACATCATCTGCGACATGCTGGTGCCCCAGCGCGGCATTCTGGGCGGATGGACGCTGCTGATGCCGGCGCTCAACCTCCTCGTGCCCCCGCTGTGCCGCCGGGAAAAGCACGGCGTGCGCGAGCTCGTATTGCTGGGCCTGTTTGCGGGCGGGCTTCCGCTGGCGCATACGCACAGCTATCTGGCGCTGGTGCTGTTCTCTGCGGGCGCGTGCGCCTACTGCGTGGCCACCACGCCCCGGGGAAGCCGCTGGGAGGCGTTCCGGCCCTGGCTTCTGTACGGGACGGTGGCGGCGGCGCTGTCGCTTCCGCAGCTCATCGCCTTCACGTTTGTGCAGGCCACGGGCAGCGACCATTTCCTCAGCGTCTGGTTCAACTGGGCCAACAACCGCGGCAACCGGGGACTGGTGGACACCTATCTGTGGTTCTACCTCAAAAACGTGGGCGTGCCCTATGTGCTGATTCTGCTGGCGCTGTGCCGGCGCAAGCCCAAGGACGCGCCCGCCGTGCCGGACGACCTGCGGCAGATCCGACTCATCGCATGCGGCGCGTTCCTGATTTACGCGGTGGCCGAGGTGTTCAAGTTCCAGCCCAACGAATACGACAACAACAAGCTGTTCTACGTCTGGTTCCTGCTGTGCCTGCCAATGGCCGCGGACTATGCCATGGAGGCGTTCGAGCGCCTGCGCGGCCTGCCGGGCCGGCGGGTGATCGCCGGGCTGTTTCTGGTGTGCTGCTTCACCTCATCCACGCTCACCGTGGCGCGCGAGTGCGTGAGCGACTACCAGGCCTACAGCGCCGCCGACATCGAAACCGCGGAGTTTGTGCTGGAGAACACCCCGGAACACAGCATTTTCCTCACCGGCAACCAGCACCTCAACCCCGTGAGCTCTCTGGCGGGCCGCACCATCCTGTGCTCCAGCGACCTCTACCTCTACTACCACGGCTTTAACACCACCGAGCGCCAGGCCGAGATCGCGGCGTTCTATGCCAACCCTGCCGCCAACCTTGACCTGCTCAGGGAATATCAGGTAGAATATATCTACGTCAGCCCCTATGAGCGCGCGAATGCCCAGTACGCGGTCAACGAGGCGGCGCTGGAGGCGCTGTTCCCGGTGATTTATGAATCGGACGGGGGACAGAACCGCATCTTTGAGGTGCCGGAGGCATACCGCCAATGAAACGCTTTTTGCGCTATGCGCTGGAGCATGACCGCAAGATCCGCGCGGTGTTTCTGCGGGACGGCAAAATGATGCAGAAAACGGTCAGCGTGCTCGCCTATGACGGAGAAACCGTCACTTTGCGCGCCGGGGCGAAGGGAAGTCCCTTCACGTTGCCCGCGGAGGATTTGCTCAGCTGCGACTATGCCCGCGGCGATCACGGCGAGGAATGACCGCGAAAGAGGAGAGGAAGGACACTTATGGTTCAGAAGATGAAGAAATACCTCGATGAGCATGAAAAGCAATATGAAATGATCCGCTACATATTTGCCGGAGGGCTGACCACGCTGCTGAGTATGGTGGTGCATTATGGCTTTTGCTTTCTCATGGCCGAAAAAGCACCCTATGACGGCAACCTCATCCCCTGGCTGGTGGATTCCATCAACCGGGCCAACAACGTGCAGATGTCCGTCGCCAGCGCCATCTCCTGGGTGATCGCGGTGCTCTTTGCCTACTGGATCAACCGCGGGCTGGTATTCCGCGCGCAGGATCAGGGAAAGGTGCTCACCGGGCTCGTGCAGTTTGCCGGGAGCCGGCTGGTGAGCTTTCTGGTGTTTGAGCAGGGGCTGATGCTGCTGCTCAAGCTCGTGGGCGTGAGCAACATCGTCAACCGCGTGATCGTGCTGGTGTTCGTGATGGTCTTTAACTACGTGGTCAGCAAGTTCTGGATCTTCAAAAAGGCCGCGTAAGGCCGGGAAACAGCGAAAAGACCAGCAGAGCCAATCCGCCCGACAGCGCCCCGTGGAGCATGCGCACGCAAAGCAGCTTCGCGGGGCGTATGCATTTTGGCACAAACAGCAGGTTTTGCAGCCAGATGCTCAGCCCCCCGAACGAGCACAGCGCGCACAGAAGCGCCATGGGCGGCCGGGGCCAGGCCTCCAGCACCGCCGCCGCGCCGCCGCCGACCTCCAGCAGCGCCCATGCCGCCGCCAGCAGCGGCCCGTGCGCCGCTGCCCAGGCCGGCCAGAGCGCTGCAATCAAGGCGCGAAGCACGCCCGCCGCGATGGCAAAGGTCATCATTGCGCCGCATACCGCCAGAAGCGCTGTGGCGGCTTCCGTCACGGCCTCCGGCAGGGAGGGGCGCGCGGCGCGCGCAGGCGGCTGCGGCGTCGCGGCGGCGCCTGCGCGCGCCGCCGGCGGATGCCCCGACGCCAGCTTCACCAGCCCGGCGGCGGCCAGTGCGCCTGCCCAGTGACACAATAGCAGCACCCGGCAGCCCGCGCGCAGCCCCGTCCACTGTGCCAGCGTACCGGTGAAAAACATGGGGCTCATCACACCGCAGGCGGCCAGGAGCGGCAACGCCGCGCCCGGGGCTACCGCGCCTGCGCCGCAGAGGTCGCGCACGCGCTGCGCGCTGGCCGGCGATCCGGAGGCGAAGGAGAAGAGCACCGCCCCGGCATAGTCGCGCCATGCGGAATGTTCGTGATTTGAGCGTGCGGGCAGCAGCCGGCACAGCACCATCATGGGCAGAAGAGCGGGCATGACGCCGCTCGCAAACACCCGCGCCGCCTGGGATGCAGCCTCCATCGCCTGGGAAGAGAAGATCAGCACCAGCAAAAGACCGCCGCCTACCGCCGCGCCCGTCACCGCACACACCCCCTTTTCAGGGCATTTTATGTGCGCAAGTACCCCATTTGAACCCGGGATAGCATGGAGCTTTTCCACAAAAACCGTCAAAATGTCTGCTTTTTCGGAAAAGGACCTTTTCAGATACGGATATTTGCGGTATACTGATTCTGTCTCTCCCTACATACGTTCGTTTGAGAAGGAGTATGCCTGTGACGGACTTTGTAAGCACGTGGAACAACGACCTTCTGACCGTGCCCTTCGCGCCCCTGGGACTGATTGCCATGCCGGGCTGCGAGGAGCTGGGACAGAAGGTCAACAACTGGCTCATGAAATGGTACGAGCAGCAGGAAGCCTTGGAGGATACCCCGCTTTTCTCCCTGATGGGCGCCAACCGGCACGACTTTCTGATCGAGGCGCACTGCCCCCGCTTTGGCACAGGCGAGGGCAAGGGCATGATCAAAAGCAGCGTGCGTGGCTACGACATCTATATCCTGACCGACATCGGAGCTTACAACGTCACCTATAAGATGTATGGGCGCGAAGTGCCCATGTCCCCCGACGATCACTATCAGGACCTCAAGCGCATCATCGCGGCCATCGGCGGCCGCGCCAAGCGCGTCAACGTCATCATGCCCATGCTCTATGAGGGCCGCCAGCACCGCCGCACCAGCCGTGAAAGCCTGGACTGCGCCCTGGCGCTGCAGGAGCTGGAGCAGATGGGCGTGAGCAACATCATCACCTTCGACGCGCACGACCCGCGTGTGCAAAACGCCGTGCCCCTGATCGGCTTTGACAGCGTAAAGCCCAGCTATCAGATCCTCAAGGCCCTGTTCCGCAGGGAGTGCGATTTGCAGATCGACCGCGACCATCTGATGATCGTCAGCCCCGACGAAGGCGCCATCGACCGCAACATCTTCTACAGCTCGGTGCTGGGCATTGACATGGGCCTGTTCTACAAGCGCCGCGACTATACCACCGTGGTAGACGGCCGCAACCCCATCATCGCGCATGAATACCTGGGCGATGATGTGGAGGGCAAGGACGTGTTCGTCTCCGACGATATCCTCTCCTCCGGCGAAAGCATCCTGGACCTGGCCAGAGAACTCAAAAAGCGCAAGGCCAACCGCATCTTCGCCGCAGCGACCTTCGCCCTGTTCACCAACGGGCTGGAGGCTTTCGACCGCGCCTACGAAGAGGGGGCCATCAGCCGCATCATCTCCACCAACCTGACCTACCGCACGCCGGAACTCAAGCAGCGGCCCTGGTTCATCGAGGCGGATATGAGCAAGTATATCTCCTATATCGTGGCCAGCCTCAACCACGACCGCAGCCTGAGCAGCCTGCTCAACCCCTACGACCGCATCAAGGCGCTCATCACCCGCTATCACGAAAAGCAGGCGGAGAACGGCTTCCGCCTGGTATAAAAGCAAAAGGAAACCCCGCTGGCAATCTGTGCCGCGCGGGGTTTTTGCGTTCAGTTTCCTCCGACAAACTGCCGCGTGCGGGGATTGTCGGAGTGGAAAATCTGTTCCGGAGGCCCTTCCTCCACGATGAGGCCATCCTCCATAAAGATCACCCGGTCGGCCACGTCGCGGGCGAAGCTCATTTCGTGGGTGACCACCAGCATGGTCATGCGCTCGCGCGCCAGCTCACGCATCACGCCCAGCACCTCCTGGGTCAGCTCCGGGTCCAGGGCGCTGGTGGGCTCGTCAAAGCAGAGGATTTCCGGGTCCATGCACAGGGCGCGGGCGATGGCCACCCGCTGCTGCTGGCCGCCGGACAGCTGGTAGGGGTACTGGTCCGCCTTGTCGGAAAGGCCGACCTTGGCCAGCAGCTCTCGCGCGCGCTCCGTGGCCTGCGCCCGGGGAAGGCGCCTGACGCGCATGGGCGCGTCGGTCAGGTTCTGCATCACGCTCATGTGCGGAAACAGGTTGTAGGACTGGAACACCATGCCCATCTTCAGCGTGATGCGGCGCAGGGTGGCCGGGTCGGCATAGGTGAGCTTGCCGCCGCGGGTGCGGCAGAGCGTGATATCGTCGAGCACAATGGTGCCGCTGTCCACGGTTTCCAGCTGGTTCAGGCACCGCAAAAGCGTGCTCTTGCCCGATCCGCTGGGGCCGATCAGCGCCACTACCTCGCCCTTTTCCACGTTCAGGTCGATGCCCCGGAGCACGCCCAGCCCGTCGAAGCCTTTATGAATATCGGTTGCACACAGCATGCGGACGTCCTCCTTCCTAGCGGTAATAGCTCATCTTGCGTTCGGCCAGCTTGCACAGCTGTTCGGCCGCGCCGTTGAGCACCAGGTAGAGCACGATCGCCACCACGTATGGCTCGATGGACGACGAGCTGGATACCTGCTTCTTCGCCACGGTCATCAGATCCACCACCGCCACGGTGGAGGCCAGCGCCGTATCCTTGATGAGCGTGATGACCTCGTTGGCCACGGGCAGCAGCACCCGCTTGACCACCTGCGGCAGAATGATGTGCAGGAACGTCTGCCCGCCGGTATAACCCAGCACCTTGGCGGCCTCGTACTGGCCCGCGGGGATGGACTGGATGCCGGATCGGAAGATCTCGGCAAAGTAGGCGGCGTAATTGATGACAAACGCAAAAATCACCGCCCAAAACCGGTCCACCCGGAAGGGCAGCACCTGCGGCAAAAGGAAGTAGATGAACATGATCTGCAGCATCAGCGGCGTGGAGCGCATGATGTAGATGTAAAACGAAAGCGGCGAGCGCACCAGGCGCCTTTGGCTCATGCGGCCCTGGGCCACCAGCATGCCCAGCGGGACGGAAAACACCAGCGTCAAAAAAAAGATGCTCAGCGTCACCCCGGCGCCGTCCAGCATCAGCGTGAACAGCTTCCACAGCCGCTCCGGGTCATTAAAGAATTTGATGGTCATGGAGGTTCCTTTCGTGCGCGGAAGGGAGAGGCGCAGGCCTCCCCCTTCCGGAGAATACGGGAATTACTCGCCGGGCACCACCGTGATATCCGACCCGAACCACTGGGTGGAGATCTTCTCCAGCGTGCCGTCCTTCTTCATTTCGATCAGCAGTTCCTCGACCTTGTCGCGCAGGGCGATGTCCTCCTTGCGGAAGCCGATGCCGTAGTTGTCGTCCGTCAGGGCTACGGCGGCCTTCAGGTCGGTCGCGCCCATGCCGTTGATGCGGTAGTCGCCCACCACCAGGTCCATGAGCACCGCGTCGCAGCCGCCGTTTTGCAGGTCCATCAGGGCGGTCAGGTACTCGTCAAAGCCCAGCACCTCCGAGAAGGTCGCGGCCAGGTCGGCATAGTCGCCGCCTAGCAGCTCTTCGGCATAGGAGCCGTTCTGCACCGCCACAGACTTGCCCGCCAGATCCTCCAGGCTGTCGATGCCCGCGTCGGCACGGGTGTAGAAGATCATCTGATTGTTGAGGTAGGGGAAGGTCATGGCCATGCTCTCCTCGCGTTCGGGGGTGATGGACATGCCGTTCCAGATGCAGTCGATGGTGCCGGAGGCCAGCTCCAGCTCCTTGGCGTCCCAGGAGATGGGCTGCGCGATGAACTCCACGCCCAGCCGCGCGGCGACCTCTTTGGCCACGTCGATGTCAAAGCCCACGATCTCGTTGTTTTCATCCCGGAAACCCATCGGGGGGAAGCTGTCGTCCAGGCCCAGGATAAAGGTGCCCTTTTCCACAATGTTTTCAACCGAGGTATCCCCCTCGGCCGCGGCAAAACCGCAGACCGCCAGCATCAGGACCAACAGAACGGCAAACAGCTTTTTCATACCCAAAACACGCTCCTTCTCGCGACCGCTTTAGTGCGATAACGTGGCAGTATAATATCACCTAAAAGGCAAGCTGTCAAGGGCAGCCGGAAAATTCTTTTCGGAGGAACGCGCCGGCGGCCCGCCCGTCGGGGCGGGCGGCCTGTCAGCTCCCGGCACAGTCCTCGATCTGTTCAATTTCGGCGCCGAGCGTTCGCAGCTTTTGCGGCAGGTCCTGATAGCCGCGCTCGATATGCCCGGCAGGGTCCTGCAGCACCGTTTCGCCGGAGGCGATCATGCCGGCCAGCATCATGGCCGCGCCCGCGCGCAGGTCCGTGCTGCGCACCACGCCGCCGCGCAGCGGATGGCCGCCTTCCACCAGGGCCACGTTGTTTTCCACCCGGATGCGCGCACCCAGGCGGCATAATTCCGATACATGCATGAAGCGGTTTTCAAACACGGTTTCGTTGAGCAGGCTGGCGCCATGGCAGCGGAGCGCCACGACCGTCATGGGCGCCTGCATGTCCGTGGGAAAACCCGGGTAAGCTAAGGTGCGGAGCTCGAAGGGTGAAACGGCCGTGCCGCTGAGGCGAATGCCCGCGGGCGTTTCGCGGATGCCCACGCCGGTTTCCGCCAGCTTGAACAGAAGCGACCTCAGGTGCTCGGCGCACGCGCCCCGCACCAGCACGCTGCCTTCGGTGATGGCGGCGGCGCAGAGCAGCGTGCCGGCCTCCACCCGGTCCGGGATGGGCCGGTAGATGGCGCCGTGCAGGCGTTCCACGCCCACGATATTCACCGTGCCCGTGCCGGCGCCCGTGATGCGCGCGCCCATCTGGTTGAGGCAGTTGGCCAGATCCACAATTTCTGGCTCCTTGGCCGCGTTTTCCAGCGTGGTTGAGCCGCGGGCCAGGCTGGCCGCCATCATCAGGTTTTCCGTCGCGCCCACGCTGGGCAGGTCCAGGTAGATGCGCGCGCCGGTCAGCCGGCCGCTGAGCTGGCGCATGCCGCCCAGCGGATGCACCTGTGCGCCCAGCGTCTGCAACCCCTTGAGATGCAGGTCGATGGGCCGCTGGCCGATGGCGCAGCCGCCCGGCAGCCCCACGCACGCGCTGCCCGTGCGTGCCAGAATCGGCCCCAGAATCAGAATGCTTGCGCGCAACTTTCGCATGCGCTCCTCGTTTCGCGGGCTCTGCGGCTGCAGGGCGCAGATGGACAGGTCCGCGCCGCTGCGGTTGACCTCCGCGCCGCAGTCCCTGAGAATGCTCACCAGCGTTTCCACATCGGTGATGCGCGGAACCTCCTTGATGATAAGCGGGTCCTCGGTCAAAAGCCCCGCCGCCAGGATGGGCAGCACGGCGTTTTTGGCCGTGCTCACCTCGACCTCGCCGCTCAGCCGGGGCGTATGGCGGATCAGATAGGTCGCCACGGCGGCATCACCTCGGTAAGCGCGACGCGCTGCTTTTGGAAGTGCTCTGTCATGTTCATTCCCTCCCGTCGCGCTCATTTTGGCCGCCGCGCATGCCGCTCATGTTGCGTGGAAACGTTTTTCAGCGCTCGTCAAAGCGGCGTTCCGGCCTGCTGGAAACCGGCTTTTGCTTGCATAGGGTCCGCGGGCGGCGAGGAGGCGCGGCGGCCGGTGGAAGTTTTTTTTTGGACGCGGTCCGGGTGCGCCGCGCGGGCTGTACCGCGCCGGGGAAACATGCTATAATCAGAAGGCAGTTTACGAAAGGACCTTTTGCCATGAATCGCTTTGTGCTCAAAGCCCCCTATCCGCCCAGCGGCGACCAGCCCGCGGCCATCGAATCGCTGGCCAAAGGCGTTTTGGAAGGAAAGCGCGACCAGGTGCTACTGGGCGTGACCGGCAGCGGCAAGACCTTCACCATGGCGTCCGTCATCGAAAAGGTGCAGAAGCCCACCTTGGTCCTGGCGCATAACAAGACGCTGGCGGCCCAGCTGTGCAGCGAGCTGCGCGCCTTCTTCCCGGACAGCGCGGTGGAGTATTTCGTCAGCTATTACGATTACTACCAGCCCGAAGCCTACATCGCCTCCACCGATACCTACATCGAAAAGGATGCCTCCATCAACGAGGAGATCGACCGCCTGCGCCACTCGGCCACCGCCGCCGTGCGCGAGCGCAGCGACGTGATCATCGTTGCCAGCGTGTCGTGCATCTATTCCATGGGCGATCCCAGCGAATACGAGGGCATGATGGTCAGCATGCGCCCCGGCATGCAGATCAGCCGCAACAAGCTCATCGAGCGCCTGGTGGAGATCCAGTACACGCGCAACGACTACGAGTTCACCCGCGGCAGCTTCCGCGTGCACGGCGACGTGCTGGAGATCATTCCCGCCAACGAGCGCGAGCATGCCCTCCGTATCGAGTTTTTCGGCGACGAGATTGACCGCATCCGTGAGATCGAGGTGGTCAGCGGCAACGTGCTGAGCACTTTGGAGCACGCGGTGGTCTTTCCCGCAACACATTATGCCATGGACCGCGAAAAGATGAACGAAAACATCGACCAGATCGAGCGGGACCTGGAGGTGCGGGCCAGGGAGCTGGAGGACGAGGGGCAGCCCCTCTACGCCCTGCGCCTGCGGCAGCGCACGCGCTATGATATTGAAATGATGCGCCAGATCGGCTTTTGCACGGGCATTGAAAACTACAGCCGCTACTTTGACGGCCGCAAGCCCGGCGACGCGCCGTATTCGCTTCTGGACTATTTTCCCAAGGATTTTCTGATGTTCATTGACGAAAGCCATGTCACCGTGCCGCAGATCCGCGCCATGTACAACGGAGACCGCGCGCGCAAAAAAAGCCTGGTGGATTACGGCTTCCGCCTGCCCAGCGCCTATGACAACCGCCCGCTGCTCTTTGACGAGTTCCGCGCCCGGCAGAACCAGACCATCTACGTCAGCGCCACCCCCGCCGCCTATGAGCTGGGCTTGAGCGAAAACACGGTGGAGCAGATCATCCGCCCCACGGGGCTGATCGACCCGCTGATCGTGCTTCGGCCCGCGACCGGTCAGGTGGACGATCTGGTGGGGGAGATCCACCGTACCACGGAAAAAGGCGGCCGCGTGCTGGTGACCACGCTGACCAAGCGCATGGCCGAAAGCCTGACGGATTACCTGAAAAACCTGGGCATCCGCGTGCGTTACCTGCATTCCGACATTCAAACCATGGAGCGCACCCAGCTCATCCGCGATCTGCGGCTGGGTGAGTTCGACGTGCTGGTGGGCATCAACCTGCTGCGCGAGGGACTGGACATGCCGGAGGTCAGCCTTGTGGCGATTTTGGACGCGGACAAGGAGGGTTTTCTGCGCAGCGAAACCTCGCTCATCCAGACCATCGGCCGCGCGGCGCGCAATGTGGACGGCCGCGTCATCCTCTACGGCGACGTGCTCACCGAGAGCATGGAACGCGCCATGAACGAAACCAACCGCCGCCGCGCCCTTCAGGAGGCATATAACAAGCTCCACGGCATCACGCCGCAGAGCGTCAGGAGCACCGTGCAGGCCCTCATCCGCATCACCGACAGCATGAAGGACCACAAGCCCGACGACATGAGCGACGAGGAACTTCAGGAGCTGATGAAGAGCGTGGAGGACCAGATGCTCTCCGCCGCCAGGAACCTCGACTTCGAACGCGCCGCCAAGCTGCGCGACGAGCTGTTCCGCTTGAAGGGCGAAAAGCACGACGACATTCAAAAGCCGCAGGTGCGCAGGCACCGGCGGCCCAGGCGCACGCGCTAGCCCTTCTGGGCAATGCGCCCGTAAAACAGGTATTGCTGGAAGATGCCCGCATGCGCTCCGTAGGCGGGAAAGGGCGACCGGCCGCCGTAGTCCTCGTCGATCACGCGGCGAATCCACACGTCTACCGGCGCGGAGGCGAGGCGGTGATAGCCAAAGAGCATCACGCAGCTGGCCACCTTTACGCCCACGCCGTGGATGGTCTTAAGCTGCTCCAGCAGCGCATCATCGGACAGAGCGGCCATGGCGGCCAGATCGGTCCGCCCGTCCGCCACGCGGCGCGCCGCGTCCAGCAGATAGGGCGCGCGGTATCCCGCCCCGCAGGCGCGCAGGCCCCTTTCGCCCGCCCCAAGCAGATCCTCCGGGCCGGGAAAGGCAAAGTACCGCCCCCGTCCCCGGCCCACTTTGGCTCCGCAGCGCGCGCACAGCGCCTCCACGCAGGTGCGGATGGCGGGAATGCTCTTCCGCTGGGAAATCAGAAAGCACACCAGCGTCTCCCACGGGTCCTGCCTGAGGATGCGCAGGCCCCGGCACGCGCAGGCCGCACGGGCGAGGGACTCATCCTGACCGGCGGCCTCGCGCTGGATGGCCTCATAGTCCGTATCCAGGTCAAAGTAGGCGCGCCAGCGGCGCTCGAAATCCTCCGGTGTGCAGTCGAAGCGGAAGCGCTCTGCGCCCAGCGGCCTCACGCGCACCCGGTCCGGCCCGGCCAGCGCGGTCACGACGCCGCCCTTTCCCTCGCACATGCGGAAGCACTGGCCGCTGCGCGCAATCAGCGCGGGGTCAAAGCAGGAAATGGTCAGGTCCATGGCGGCGCCTCCTTCTTTGCGGGCCTTGCCCGCTGTGATATACTATACCATGAAACCGCATATTTGGGAGGGAGTAAACAATGACCAAGGTGGATGTTGTCAGAAAGGCCATGATGGACGCGCTCAAGGCGGGCGACAAGCCCCGCAAGGAGGCGCTTTCGCTGCTGCTGTCCGCGCTCAAGGCCAAGACCATCGACAAGCGTGAGGACCTCAGCGAGGACGAGGCCAACGCCGTGGTCTACCGCGAAATCAAGGAAGCGCAGGAGACGCTGGACACCACCCCTGCGGACCGCACCGATGTGATCGAGGAGTGCCGGCTGCGCATGGCGGTGTACGCCGAATTTGCGCCCGCGCGCATGGACGAGGCCGCCATCCGCGAGGTGATCGAGGCGACGCTGGCCGAGCTGGGCCTCAGCGAGCCCACGGCCAGGGACAAGGGCAAGCTGATGAAGGCCCTCATGCCCAAGGTCAAGGACAAGGCCGACGGCGCGCTGGTCAACCGGCTGGTGGGCGAATACCTGAAATAAAGACGGCAAACGAAAAAGGAGCAGGAAGCATTTCATTTCCTGCTCCTTTTTGCTTACCGTCCTTACACGTCCAGGTCGGAGGCGTCAAAGCAGATCCTGGGCGAAAAGCTCAGCTCCAGATAGTCCTCATACATGCGCTGCAGCGACAGGTAGATGCGCACATCCTCCTTGACCCAGGAGGCGTCCAGCATGCCGTACTCCACGTACATGTCCGTGGCGGCCTCGTCAAAGGGGTTGTTGTCGGGCTCGCCGTACACCGTGGTGAGCGCTTCCAGCGCCGAGCGGAAGGAGGCGATGCTGTTGTCGCCGGGGTCCAGCGTGACGGAGACCAGGCTCAGGCGCGGCTCACGCGCGCTGTTGATGCGCTGCACGTCAAAACACGCGAAGGTAGCGGTCATGCCGCCGATGCCCAGATCCACGTTTGAAAGCTGGATATTGCCTGTTTCGGTGTCGTCATCCTCGAAGTAGGGCACAAACTCCGCGTCGCCGCCGATGGCCTCCACCAGCGCGGGACCGTCCATCTCAAAGGTCGCGCCCAAGGGCAGGGGAGTGGCGGCGTCCTCGGCCAGCGCGGCGGGCGCGGCGGCCAGGGCCATGATCAGCAACAGGGCCAGATATTTTTTCATGGATTCGTTACCTCCGTTCGTTTTTGAAAAGAATCGCCTTTTTTCACATTCGACGGCGAAAAGCGCCCCTCCTTTTTCGCACGGAAAGGAGGGGCGAGGTTTTGCAGGTGTGACGAAACGGCTACCGCGAGCCCGCCGCCGCCAGCAGCGGCGGCGTCATGGCCACGATGGGGAGGAAGTAGCGGAAATAGTCGTTCACCGGGCCGAGCATGCACACGCCCAGCGTAAGCAACGCGGGCAAAAAGCCCACCAGCAGCCGCCAGCGCCGCTGCCGCACGGCGCTCATCCCCGCGCCCGCCAGCAGCCACGTGTAGGTGGCGCAGGCGTAGAGCAGCCCCAAGAGGGGAATGTGGCGGATGCCGCGGGCAAACACCGCCAGCAGCGTGCGCGCGTTCTCCAGCGCGGCGATCTGCTCGGTATGCAGAAAGCGCGGGTCCTCGCCCAGCTCGTAGGTTTCAAACACCAGGCGGTTGCCCGCCTGCTGGTTGTAGGTTTCGCCCTCCAGCTTGGGCATGAAGGTGTAGTAGGACACGTTGCCCGCAAAGAACGCCTCCGCGTAGGTGAGCGGATATTTGGAAAGCATCGAAAGCCATGTCTTGCGGTAGCGCGCCAGGGCCGCCTTTTCGGCCTCCGCGCCCTGCCCGTACTGCCGGAAGGTGTACTTCACCGGGTCGGAAATCCACGGTTCGTAGAGCTCCGCCAGATTTTCCGCGTCCAGCACGCGGTCGATCTCGGCGTATTCCTCGGGCGTGACCTGATCGCCATGGTCGCGCAAAACCCGCGCGCTCTGCTGGAAGCAGACCGAGTACAGGCCGCTGGCCGTTTCGTCGCGCACGCCCAGCGCGGGCAAAAGCACGTGGGAAAACAGCAGCGCACAGGCCACCGCCCCCGCCAGCGCGCCGCCCACGCTGAGCCGCACCCGTCCCCGGACCGCGAACGCGACGGCGAACACCGCCGTGGGCAAAATCACGTACAGCCCGTTGGAGCGCATCAGGCAGGTCAGAAGCCCCCAGACGAACAGCCCGGCAGCCTCCCGTCCGGCCCGGACGGAGAGCCGCTCCTCCCGCGCCAGCAAGAGCCGGATCAGGCACAGGGTAAACAGCAGCAGCGCGGAGGTGTACAGCGTGTCCTTGCTGATGAACTGCGCGTATCCGCCCCAGATGGGCAGCAGCGCGAAAAAGGCGGCGGCAGCCAGCCGTGCCGCGCGATTCAGCCGCAGGCTGCGCATCAGGCGCAGGGCACTGCTCAGCGCCCACGCCAGCAGCGCGGTCTGAATCAGCGTATAGAGAGCCGCGCCCAGGTTGTCGCTGCCCACAAGGCGCCCCAGCCATACGCAGCCGCCGATCAGCCAGGTCAGGAAAACGGGATGCCAGGTGTCCATGGGCCGCTGACCGAAGAACTGCGCGACCATCTCGCCCAGGTCCCAGCACACGGTGCCGGGGAAAAACGCGATCAGATACGGCGACCAGCACAGGATGAGCAGGAGCATGCACGCCGCCGTCTCATGGCGCGAGGCCCAGCGCCACAGGGGTTTCAGCGCGGCAGGCACGGGCGCGGCATCCAGCGCGCCCGGCCGATGCAGCGCGCCGCCGCGAAGCGAGGCGTCCACCCAGGCCAGCAGCGCCGCCATGGGTACGGCCTGCCCCACGGAGCGCAGAAGCGTCATGGCCAGCGTGACGGGCGAAAGGAGCATGGCCCAGCTGTCATAGGCGAACAGCAGGCCCCCGAAGGTATTCAGAACGCCGAACAAAAGCCCCAAAAGCGGCGCCGCCACGCCCGGCCGGATGCCGCGCCGCACGTGCACGTGATAGAGAAGCAGCGCAAAGCACAGCGCCAGCGCGCTCCACAGATAGCTTGTGGAGGCGGCGGGCAGGGCGCTCATGCCCACGTAGCCTTCGGCATCCACCACGAAGCACATGGCGCTGGCCATGCCCAGCGCCACGCAGAGGAAGGCGCGCGGGATGCGAAAGGCGTTCCGGCTTGCCATCAGCATGTCTCCTTGTCGTGGGTCAATCTGAGCAGGTTGAGGTTGATTTCAAACAGCTGGCGGTGCTTTTTGGCCACGGTGTCCAGAATGAAGCCACATACCAGCAAAAGCAGCGCAAAGGTCATCATTACGCCGCTGACGATCAGCGTGGGAAAACGGGGCACCAGGCCCGTGCGGAAGTATTCCGCCAGCACAGGGATGAACAGGATCAGCCCTGCCGCGCCAAAGAGCGCCGCAAACAGCCCGAAGAAGGACAGGGGCCGGTATTCCTTGTACAGCCGGGCGATGGTGCGCAAAACACGCAGGCCGTCGGAATAGGTGTTGAGCTTGCTCACGCTGTCCTCAGGGCGGTCGCGGTATTCCACGGGCACGCTGTTGAGGCTCAGGTTCTTGTCCAGGGCATGGATGGTCATTTCCGTTTCGATCTCAAAGCCCTGCGACAGCACCGGGAAGGACTTGACGAACTGATAGCTGAACGCACGGTAGCCGGTCATGATGTCGCGCACGTCGCCGTGGAAGATGGTGTTGACCAGGCGCTTGACCAGGCGGTTGCCCAGGTTGTGAAAGGGGCGCTTGTTTTCGGTGTAGTACGTGGCGCTCAGGCGGTCGCCCACCACCATGTCCACCTTTTTGTTCAGCACCAGGTCCACCATTTCTCTTGCGTTTTCGGCGGGATAGGTGTCGTCCCCGTCGATCATCAGGTAGCAGTCCGCCTCAATTTCGCGGAACATCGTGCGGATGACGTTACCCTTGCCCTGGCGGTATTCGTAGCGCACGATGGCCCCGGCCTCACGGGCGATGTCGTCCGTATGGTCGGTGGAGTTGTTGTCGTAGACGTAGATATCCGCCTCCGGCAGAACCGCGCGGTAATCGGCCACCACCTTGGCGATGGTCCTGGATTCATTGTAGCAGGGAATCAAAACGGCAATCTTCATACGTACCTCCCAGTGTACCGCGGGATTCAGGATGCCCGGACCTTGAGCACCAGCTTGACGATGGCGTGTTCCTCCGGGCCGCTGAGGCAGGGCACGTGCGCGTCGTCCGGAAAGCATATGCAGAACCAGCCGATGGGCACCCTGACCGTATTGACGGCGCGGCCGGGGAAGAAGCCGATATCCTTTTCGACGTCAAAGGCCGTGTCGGCGGGCCGGGCGGAGGCGGAGCAGAGCGCGATGCGCTCCGTGCCCGTGATGGGCACATGGATGTCGGCATAGCGCCTGTGATACTCAAAGTTCATGGGGCGCGCGGCGAGCACGGGTTCGCTGACGAAATAGAACACGTCGCTGCCCTGAAGCTCCACACGGGTGTTTACGGCAAGCTGTCCGGGGGTCAGCCCGGAGAGGAAGCGGAGCGCGACATCCATTTCGGGGCTGAGGCCCAGATAGCGCAGAGCGTTTTCCCATCGGTCCAGAATCATAGGGCGGGCTCCTTTCCGAGTGAATCTATGGCTGAGAGAACGAACGCTTCAGGATGAATACAGTATACCATACTTCTCCGGAATCGCAAGCTCGCGGGCGCATAAAAAGCCCGGCGGACGCTGCCGCCGGGCGTAACCATCCCGTTTATTTGGCGTATTCGGTGCTGCGCGTCTCGCGGATGACGTTGACGCGAATCTGGCCGGGATACTCCAGCTCCTTCTCGATGCGCTTGGCCACTTCCTTGGCCAGTACCTTGGTGCCGTCGTCGGTGATGTCCTCGGGCTTGACCATGATGCGCACCTCGCGGCCGGACTGGATGGCGAAACACTTGTCCACGCCGGGGAAGGAATTGGCGATCTCCTCGAGCTTCTCCAGGCGCTTGATGTAGTTTTCCAGGCTCTCGCGGCGCGCGCCGGGGCGGGCGGCGGAGATGGCGTCGGCGGCCTGAACCAGCACGGCCTCGACGGTCTGGGGCTCGACGTCGTTGTGGTGCGCCAGAATGGCGTGGATTACGTCGGGGCTCTCGCGGTACTTGCGCGCAAGCTCCGCGCCCAGCGTGACGTGCGTGCCCTCGGCCTCGTGGTCAACGCCCTTGCCGATATCGTGCAGGAGGCCCGCGCGCTTGGCCAGCGCCACGTCCGCGCCCAGCTCGGCGGCCATCATGCCGGCCAGGTGGCTGACCTCAATGGAATGCTTGAGCACGTTCTGGCCGTAGCTGGTGCGGTAGCGCAGACGGCCCAGGATCTTGACCAGCTCATGGTGGATGCCGTGCTGGTGCGTTTCAAAGACGGCCTGCTCGCCCGCCTCGCGGATCTGCTGATCGACTTCCTTGCGGGCCTTCTCCACCATTTCCTCGATGCGGGCGGGGTGGATGCGGCCGTCCATGATCAGGCGCTCCACCGCGATGCGCGCGATCTCGCGCCGGACGGGATCAAAGGCGCTGACGATCACCGCTTCGGGCGTGTCGTCGATGATCAGGTCCACGCCGGTAGCGGTTTCCAGCGCGCGGATGTTGCGTCCCTCGCGGCCGATGATGCGGCCCTTCATGTCGTCGTTGGGCAGGTTGATCACGCTGACGGTGCTTTCGGCCACATGGTCGGCGGCGCATTTCTGAATGGCCAGAGCGATGATGTTGCGGGCTTTCTTTTCGCCTTCCTCACGGGCGCGGGTTTCGATCTCGCGCACCATGGCGGCGGCGTCGTGGTAGGCGTCCTTCTGGATGCGGCTGACCAGCATCTGGCAGGCCTCGTCCTGCGTCATGCCGGCGATGCGCTCCATTTCAGCCACCTGCCGCTGCTTGTCGTTTTCAATATCCTCCTGCATCTTCTGCAGCTCGTTTTGCCGCTTGCCCAGCGCCTCCTCGCGGCTTTCCAGGGCGTCCTGCTTTTTATCCAGCGATTCCTCGCGCTGCAGGATGCGGCGCTCACTGCGCTGCACCTCGGCGCGGCGCTCGCGGCATTCGCGGTCCAGCTCGGTCTTCAGGCGAAGGACCTCTTCCTTGGCCTCAAGGATGGTTTCCTTTTTCTTTTCGTCAGCCTTGCGCTGCGCGTCTTCCAGCAGGTTTCTTGCGTATTCCTCGGTGCGGCCGATCTTCTTTTCGCCGGCCTGCTTGCGGTACAGATACCCGCCCGCCGCGCCCAGCGCTGCCGCCGCAACCGCTACGAGGATCGTTATGATCCATTCCATGGCGTACACTCCCTTCCGTTGGTATTGCTTCCAGCTGCCTGATTCCTTTTCATCCGGGGAACGGCTCTTTGCTTCAAGCAAAAAAGCCGTCGAGCAAAGCTCGTGCGGCTATGTTGATTCGCTTGTTTGGCCATGGCCGCCCCCTCCCCGGCGATACCGCGGAACGGGAAAAGAAGCGAACACCGAAGCGCATGCCCCAGTTTCGCCCCGGCGACAGACGCGCGGGACGATGCACAGACCAAGTTCATATACCCTTACAAAACGCCGAAGCGTTTCAAAATCAACCCGTTGCTCATGCGGACGCAGGTCCGCGCGCGCCGTGGGGGAAAGCCGGGAGATGGGAGTATATTTCGCAAAACAGCAAGGCTCTCGCAGCGTGCGATAAACCTGTATAGCCGACTACATCATTATAGACGTTTTCAGAGGGCATGTCAAGGTAAGAAGAAACGCAAAAAACGGCCTTCGCGCGAAAAAAGCGCGAAGGCCGGAAACAACTTATGCCGTGACGGAATCCTCCGGCTTTGCAGCGGGATGGAACACGTTTTCGGGCTTGGGCACATGGAATTCGCAGCCCTTGTTGTAGAACACCTTTTCGGGCGGGGTTTCCAGCTGCTCGGGATGGCGCAGGCAGTTTTTCATCACGGCGAACAGCTTGGCATACACCGCGCCGCCGCACACGCGCTCGTCCACGGTCACGCCGATGGGCAGCGTGCACCTGCGCACCACATTGCCGCCCGCATCCACCGTATAGCCGCGCTGGGGCGTGCCCATGGAGATGAACATGCTGGTATCGCCGAAGTTGTAGATGTGGTGATACACGCGCATCAGGCCGATGGAGGCGTTGTTGGTGATGAACATGCTGGTGTGGAAGGGCAGCCCGTCCAGAAACGCCTTGGGAAGCAGCCCGTAGCGGTCCAGAAGCCGCACCAGGCCCACCACCAGATTGGGCAGCAGCGGGATTTTCAGCACGGCGGAGGCCAGCTTCACCGCAAAGCCGGAGGTCTCCACCTTGCGGTTCTTCTGGACCATGTCCTTGACGCGCGCGCTGACATCATAGATGGTGTCGGAGGGGTCGAAGAATACCTTGACGGTGTTTTCCTCGATGCTGCCGTCGTCGGTGTCCATCAGCAAAGTGAAGCTGGAGGTCAGCTCCCTGCGGTTGTAGAACTGCTTGTTCATGATGAAGCGGTTCACTTCCGGCACCTGTGACACGCCGCGCACAAAGCTGGCGATCAGGATTTCCATGAAGGTGATCTTTACGCCTTCGCGGCTTTTTTTGGCGATGTAGCGCATCAGCGGCTCGTATTCCACGTCATAGTCCAAAAAGACCTGCGAGTCGCAGCGCATGGGCATGAGGTACGGGGTGATCTGCACGATGGGGTCCACATCGCGCACACGGCGGCCTTCGGGGCGGTGTCCAAACATGGCGTTCCTTCCTTTCCGGGATGATGGGGGACAGGGGCCCCTGAAAAAAGGGGCCGGGCGTCAGGCCATGCGGACTTCCAGCGAAGATAAATAATGGCAATATACAACGATAATCCGCCGCGCGCCGCACAGCCGAGGCTATTGTAGCTCAAGCGGCGAAACAAGTCAAGAGAAGGGGCCGGCCGCTCAGGCCGCCGCTTCTTTCTTTTCCAGATAGTGCGTCCAGTCGCCGCGCACGAAATAGACCAGAAACGCCACGGAGCTCAGCGCCCAGGTGATGGGATACGCCCAGAACACCATCTGGATATCGCCCGCCGCGCGCGCCACCAGCATGATGTAGCTGACGCGGATGACGCACCAGCACACCAGCATCACCAGCATGGGCACCACGGCGCGTCCGGCTCCGCGCATCACCCCGGCCACCGAGTGGGAGAAGGCCAGCAGGAAGTAGAACAGCGTGACCGTGCGCGCCTGCAGCGTGCCAAAGGCGATGACCTGCGGGTCGCTGTTGAACAGCGAAATCAGCCACGGCGCCAGCAGGTTGATGGCCACGCCCACCACCTCGGACATGATCAGGCAGCACAGAATGCCAAAGCGCGCGCCGCGCCGGGCGCGGTCGTACTCCCTGGCGCCCAGGTTCTGGCCGATAAAGGTGGCCAGGGCCAGCGCGAAGCTGTTGATGGGCAGGAAGCCGAAGCCCTCGATCTTGGAATAGGAGCCGCAGCCGGCCATGGCCATGGCGCCGTAGAGGTTGATGGAGGACTGCACGACCACGTTGGCGATGGCGATGATGGAATTCTGAATTCCGGAGGGGATGCCCAGCGTGAGCAGCTGACGAAGCGTCCGGGCATGAAAGCGCACCTTCCTGAACCAGACGCGATAGGAACCGGTGACGTGGGCCAGCCGCCAGAATCCCAGCACCGCGCTGGCCGCCTGCGAAATCACCGTGGCCAGGGCGGCGCCGTCCACGCCCATGCCGAAGCCGGCGACGAAGAGCAGGTCCAGCACCACGTTGACCACCGAGGACACGATCAGGTAGTACAGGGGGTGACGGCTGTCGCCCACGGCCTGGAAGATGCCCGCCGCCGTATTGTAGAGGATGACGAAGATAACCCCGTAAAAATAGATGCGGAAATACAGAATGGAATTGGGCAGCACGCTTTCGGGCGTGCCCATCCAGACGAGCAGGCGGGGGGTGAGCAGCACGCCCGCGATGGTGGTGATCACGCCGGCCACCAGGCCGAAGGCCACCGTGGTGTGCACGGCCATCTGCACGCCCGCGTCGTCCCGCGCGCCGTAGTAGCGCGAGATGACCACGCTGGCGCCCGTGAAGATGCCGCTGAACAGCCCCACCATCAGGAAAATCAGATGGCTGGAGGAGCCCACCGCCGCCAGTGCGTCGCTTCCCAGAAAGTTGCCCACCACCAGCGAGTCCACCACGTTGTAGAGCTGCTGAAAGAGGTTCCCCCAGAACACGGGGAGGGCAAACTGCACGATGTGCCGCCAGACGGAGCCCTCCGTCATCAGAGTTGCGCGTTCCTGCATGCTTGTATCGCCGGTCCTTCCGTAAAACAGGTTTTCGCGCGCGGCCTTTTGTGGTATCATTCCGGGAAAGATGGCGCAAAGGGGGGCGCGTGGATGGGAATGTTTGAAGAGGTGTATGCCGCTGTGAGACGGATTCCGCGCGGGCGCGTGGCCACCTATGGCCAGATTGCCCGCATGATCGGCCGCCCGCGGGCGGCCCGCGTCGTGGGCTATGCGCTGAGCGCGGCGCCGGCGGATGTGCCCTGCCACCGCGTGATCAGCCGGCAGGGCGGGTTGAGCGAGGCGTTTTCGCCCTGCGGCAGGGAGACGCACCGCCTGCTATTGGAGATGGAGGGCGTCGCCTTCCGCCCGGACGGCACGGTGGATCTGGAAACGTGCCTGTGGCGCTAGGCGGGCTGCTTTTCCCGGCCCGCGAAGGCCAGATAGAGCGCCAGCCCCGCCAGCGTGATCAGGCCGCCCAGGGCCACCGGCCAGGTGGGCACCTCGCCGAAGAAGATCATGCTGAAGATCATCGCGCCCACGGGCTCGCCCAGCAGCGCAAAGCTGATGACGTTCGCAGATATGCCCGACAGGGCATAGGCAAATACCGCGTGCCCCAGCAGCGTGCTGCCGATGACCAGCCCCGCCATGTAGGGCAGGGCGGAGAGCGGCATGCGCCATCCGCCGGACAGGGGCAGGCACAGGGCCAGCAGCGCCGCCGTGATCAGGTAGAGGACAGGGGTATAGACCTCCGCGGCCAGCGTCTGGCGGATCTGCCGTCCGGTCAGCCAGTGCGCGGCCATGAGCACGGCTCCCGCCAGGGCCAGCAGGTTGCTTCGCAGCGCGTCGCTTCCCGCGGCCTGCGCCCCCTGCCCCGCCAGGCCGGAGAGGGCGATCGTCACAGCGCCCACAAGCGCCAGCAGCGCGCCCGGAAGCGCGCGCCGGGGCGTGCGCTCGTGAAAGAGCACATAGCTGAAAAACGCCACAAACAGCGGCTGCGTACATACCAGCGCCACCGAGGCAAAGGTGCTCGTGCCGGTCAGCGAGGTGATCCAGGTGATGTAGTGCGCGGCCAGAAAGGCGGCGGCCAGCGCCGTCAGGCCCCACTGGGCGGGCGTGAGCTTCATGGGGATGCGCCGCCGGACGCACTGGCGTATCTCGTAGGGCAGCATGAGTAGCGCCGCCGCCAGCATGCGCAAAAGCGCCACCGAAATGGGGGAGGCGCCCTCGCTCAGCGCGCCCTTGACCATGGGGCCGGAATAGCTGACCATGCACACCGCAAAGACGACCAGCGCCATGGAGGAATGTTTTTTCATGGCTGTTCCCTCTCTCCTGTCTCGTTTGCCTCGCCGCCGTCGCGCCGCCGCTTGAGCCACACCATGAGCACGGCTACGTCGGCGGGGTTCACGCCCGGAATGCGCCCGGCCTGGCTCAGGCTCAGGGGCTTTTTGGCTTTGAGCTTCTGCCGCGCCTCAATGCGCAGGCTGTCGATGCGGTCGTAGTCGGTATCCTCCGGGATGCGCCAGTCCTCCATGGCGCGCGCCCGCGCCACCTGCGCCTGCTGCTTTTTGAGGTAACCCTCGTATTTCACGTTCAGCTCCGCCTGCGTCTCCACATCGGCGGGGAAGCCGGCCAGCTCCGGGCACAGCTCCCTGAGGGAAGCAAGGGTGATGTCGGGGCGGCGCAGCAGGTCCTCCGCCGTCAGGGTGGCGGCGGTCACGGGCTGGCCGTGCCCGGTCAGCCACGCGTCGCGCGCGGGCGAGGCGGGCAGGCGCGCGGTTTTCAGCGCGCAGAGAAGACGGCCGGTTCCCTCGCGCTTGCGCTCCACGAGCGCCATGCGCCGGTCGCTGGCCAGGCCGCGGGCGTGGCTGAGCGCCGTCAGCCGCAGGTCGGCGTTGTCCTGGCGCAGGAGCAGGCGGTATTCGCTGCGGCTGGTCATCATGCGGTAGGGCTCGTCCGTGCCCTTGACCACCAGGTCGTCCACCATCACGCCAATGTAGCCCATGTCGCGGGTCAGGATGAGCGGCTCGCGCCCAAGCAGCGCGCAGGCGGCGTTGATGCCCGCCAGAATCCCCTGCGCGGCGGCCTCCTCGTAGCCGGAGGTGCCGTTGACCTGCCCGGCGAAGTACAGCCCCGGCACGCGCCGGCTCTCCAGCGTGAGGCGCAGCTCGGTGGGGTCGATGCAGTCATATTCGATGGCGTAGGCCAGGCGCGTGAGCACGCAGCGCTCCAGCCCCCGCACCGTGCGGTACATGGCCCACTGCACGCTTTCGGGCAGGCTGGAGCTCATGCCCTGCACATACCATTCCGGGCTGGACAGCCCCTCCGGCTCCAGAAAGAGCTGGTGGCGGTTCTTGTCGGCAAAGCGGCGCACCTTGTCCTCGATGCTGGGGCAGTAGCGCGCGCCGGTGCCCTTGATGTCGCCGCGCACCATGGGGGAGAGGTGCAGGTTTTCCCGGATGATGCGGTGCGTTTCCTCGTTGGTGTAGGTCAGGTAGCACATCGCGCGGTTGCGCAGCGGAAAGGACACGCCCGTGTCCGCGTCGCCCACGGCGGTCAGGAAGGAAAAGGGCACGATGGGGTCGTCGCCGGGCTGGGGCTCCATGAGGTCAAAGTCGATGGAGCGCACGTCCACGCGGGCGGGCGTGCCGGTCTTGAAGCGCCGGAGCGAGAAGCCCAGCCCCTCCAGCGAGCCCGACAGCCCCTCGGCGCGCAGAAGTCCCTGCGGTCCGCTGTTTTTGGAATAGTCCCCGATGATGATGCGGCTTTTGAGGTATACGCCGCCGCAGACCACGCACGCCCGGCAGGGGATGACGTCGCCCGTCATGGTGCGAACGCCGCTGACCCTCCCGCCCCCGGTGAGAATGTCCATCACCTCGGCCTGGCGCACGGTCAGCCGCGGGGTGGAAAACAAAACGCCCAGCATGTCCTCGTGGTAGCGGCGCTTGTCGGCCTGGGCGCGCAGGCTGTGCACGGCCGGGCCCTTGGCGCGGTTGAGCATGCGGCTTTGCAGAAAGGTGCGGTCGATGCAAAGCCCCATCTGCCCGCCCAGCGCGTCCACCTCACGCACAAGGTGGCCCTTGCCCGTGCCGCCGATGGCGGGGTTGCAGGGCATCAGGGCCACGCTTCCCAGGTCCAGAGTGAGCAGCAGGGTTTCCACGCCCATGCGCGCGGCGGCCAGCGCCGCCTCGCATCCCGCGTGCCCCGCGCCGATGACGATGAGATCGAACATGATCTACCTTCTTCGTTTCAAAAATGCCTATGCCTCGCCCAGGTATTCCTCCAGGCAGAGGTTGCGGTCGCGCATCTCGGTGCTGTGGGGCAGGCCCACATAGCGGATGTGCCAGCATTCCGCCAGGAAGCCGGTAATCTGTTCCTTGTCCTCCTGGTAGCGGATGATGAAGCCGTAGTCCCAGCAGTGCTCGTGCAGCCAGATCTGCTGCTCGGTGCCCTTGAAGATGGTGCCGGCCACGGTGATGTCAAAGGCCAGCCCCGTGTGGTGCTCGCTGGAGCCGGGATCGGCCACGGTGTTGCGCGTGGCGGAGACGGCCTTCTCCTGCGTGAAACCCTCCGCGCGGTACTCGGCCACCTGCTCGTCAAAGAGCTGCTGCTGGTAATCGTAGCTGCGGTAGCCCGCGCTGATCTGCCAGCCGGTCACGCCGTCGGCCTCGGCGGCCTCGAACATCTCGATCATGGCGTTGGCGGCGGTGCGGTCGCCCTCGATATCGCTGCCCTTGACGGTGACCAGCGAGGAAGGTATCACGTTTTTGAGCTTCACCAGGTCGTCCGGCTCGTAATCCGCGCCCACGGGATGGTCCCGGTTCACCAGCAGGGGCATCTGCGCCGGGTCGGGCGTGGGGGTGATGGTCACCTGCTTGGCCTGATCGCTGTAGAGGCTGGCAAAGGTCTTTTCCGCCGCGATGCCGTCCACGTCCAGGCCGTTCTGGCGCTGGTAGAGCCGCACCGCCTCCTCCGTGCCGCCGCCGAAGTCGCCGTCCACCTCGCCGTCGTAGTAGCCCAGATCCTTGAGACGCTGCTGCATCTCACGCACGGCGTCGCCGGCGTCGCCCTTTTTGAGCAGCGAGGGCGTGGCGGTGGGCGTGGCGGTGGGCACGCAGGTCTGCGCGTCCTGGGCGTAGAGGCGGGCGCGCGTGGCTTCGCCCGCAATGCCGTCGCTGTCCAGCCCGTGCTGGTCCTGGAACACCCGTACCGCCTCGGCCGTGCCGGGACCGTACTGGCCGTCCACCTCGCCGTTGTAATAGCCCAGTTCCTGAAGGCGCTGCTGAAGCCGCGTCACCTCGTCGCCCTTGACGCCCGTCTTGAGCAGCAGGGCGGTGGGGGCGGGGGTGTTGTTGGGGTCGAGGGTCACCATCAGCATGCTGCGCACGTCCGCGGTGGGCGTGGGCGTGGCGGCGCGCTCGATCTCAAGCGTGCGGCGGCTGTCCAGCGTGCCGGGCAACAGCAGCGCGATGGCGACCACCGCCCCCGCCAGCATGGCGCAGAATACAAGGGTTATGGGTTTGATGCTCAGTTTCATGGCTCGGTCCTCTCAAGGGCGCGGGTGGGGCGCAGGCGCCCGTTACGCGCCGCTTTTCTCTCGGCTGGCCAGCTCGTCGATCAGGGAGACCATCTCGTCCCAGTGCGCGACCATCTCCCCAAGCAGCTGAAACTGCGTGCGGGCGCGCACCAGATTATGGTCGGGGCAGGCCACCTTAAAATAAACGTCTCCGTTGAGATAATCCGTCAAAAAGCGGACGCCCGTTTCCAGCGTCATCATCTTCGCGCCCACCGGCAGCGAGCGAAGCTCCGCGTTCGTGAGCACGCCGCCCACCTCGGACAGGTAGCCCTCGGCATAGGCGCGGTAGAGCGGCAGGCTCAGATGCACGCGGCTGAGATCGCGCTCGTCCTCGGCCGCGGTGGAAGCGCCGTAGCGGATGGCGTCGCCAAAGTCATAGGCGCACAGGCCAGGCATGACGGTATCCAGATCAATCACGCACAGGGCGCGCCCGGTGCGCTCGTCCAGAAGGACGTTGTTGAGCTTGGTATCGTTGTGCGTCACGCGAAGCGGCAGGCGGCCCGAGGCCAGCGCGTCCACCAGCGTGGAGGAAAACGGCTCGTAGGACAGGGCCAGGGCGATCAGATCCCGCACACCCTGCGCGCGGCCCGCCGCATCGCGCGCCACCGCCTCGTTAAGGGCCGCAAAGCGATGGGGCGTATCGTGGAAGCGCTCGATCGTCTCATGCAGCGAGGCGGCGTCAAAGCCGTCCAGCATGCGCAGAAAGCGCCCGAACGCCCGCCCCGACTCGCGGAAAATCCCTTCGTCCCCGCTGCGGTCGTAGCTGATGGAATCGCTCACAAAGCTGTAGGAGCGCCAGTAATCCCCGTTGCGGTCCACAGCATAGAAAAGGCCGTCCTGCGTGCGCAGCAGGCGCAGCGTCTCGCGCTGCGGGTCGCCGCCGCGAAGGACGATCTGCTCTCGCAGGTGCTGCGTCACCCGCAGCATGTTGTCCATCACGTCCTCCGGGTGCGGAAAAGCGGCCTTGTTGATGCGCTGGAGCACATAGCGCACCCCCTTTTCCCCCCTGGGCGAAAACAGGTAGGTGTCGTTAATGTGCCCGCCGCCGAAGGGAACCGGCGGATCCAGCACGCCTTCCGGGGCAAAGCACAGGGCCAGTCGGCCGATCTCTTCCGGGGACAGGTTGCTCATCGCTCGCTTCATCCTCATATCGTAAGTATTTGCGCGGAACCTGGCGGCAAAGCTGCCATTAGGTCGTATTATAGCATGGATATGCCCCGACAACAATCCCCCGGCTGCAGGGGGAACTTTGTTGAATGATACAACGCGGGAATCCTTGCTTTTTTTCAAGGGGTAGTGTATAATACCTGCGTACCCAAACGAAAGGAGGCTTTCAATAATATGAAGTCTGTCAATATCAAGCTGAGCCTGGCGGAGAACGTCAAGTCCTTTGTGAACATCGTCAACCGCTATCCCTATGACGTGGACCTGCGCGCCGGCCGCCATGTGGTGGACGCCAAGTCCATTCTGGGCATCTTCAGCCTGGACCTGAGCAAGCCCATCACCATGGAGATCTACACCGACTCCTGCGACGACCTGCTGGGCGATATCAAGCCCTTCATGGCCTGACCGAACGCAGCCTGCTCCGGCAGGCGCCTTTTTGCTGACCGACCGTGCCCTTGGGGCATTGAGATGGGCAAAGCTTCCGCTTTGCCCATTCTTTCGTTGCGGCGCCGCGCGCAAGGGGCGCCGCCATTGCAACCTTAGGAGGGTATGATGCCGTTTCTTTCGCCCAAACGCCGCGTATCGGACGCGGAAAACAAGCTGAGGCTGCTTTTGTGCCTCCGGGCGCTGGGCATGGCCACGTCCGAGCAGCTCTGGCCCTTTGTGGCGGAGCTTGAGCTGATGGAATACCTGCCCTTCTGCCTGCTTCTGGATGAGCTGCAAAAGGATGGGGAGGTGGCCCGGGGGCGCTGCGCGCTGGAAGGCGTGCTGTTCCTGACGCCCAAAGGCGAAAAGACCCTTTCGCTTCTGCGGGACAAGCTCACGCATACGGACTGCCGGCGCATCCGCGAGGCGGCGCCCGCCTATGCGGCGGGCCTGAACGAGCGGCGGCAGGCTGCCGCGGCATACCGGCGGGCGGAGCCGGGCCGCTACCGGGCGAGGGGGACGGTGCGCGAGGGCGACGTGCCCGCGCTGGTGCTGGACGTAAATACGCCCGACGAGGCGCTGGCGCGCGCGGCGGTGCGCGGGTTTCGCTCCTGCGCGCCCCGGCTGCTGACGCTTATGTACACCCTGCCCTTTGAGGACGGGGGCCGTCCGCTGCCGGTTGCGGGAAGCCAGGAGGAGGCGCTGCGGGCGGCGGCGGAGGGGCGCTTGGCGCTGCTGGCCTACGGTGGGCGCGAGCACGCCGCCGCCGTGTCCCTGCGCGAGGGGGAAAACGCCTATGCGGTGCTGCTCCTGCTGCCCACGCGCGAGGCGGCGCAGGGGTGGGCTGAAGCGGCGTGCGGCTCGGCGGAAGCGCTGGCGCGGCAGGTGACGGAGCTTGTGACGGGGAAGGAGGGCGCGCATGAGCTTTGACGCGCCGGTTGCGGCCGCGCGGCGCGCGCTGGAGGAAGCGGGCCTTTTGCGGGAGGATGCGGGCCTGCTGTGCGCGGTGAGCGGCGGAAGCGACAGTGTGGCGCTGCTGCATGCGCTGTGCCGCCTGCGGGCGGAGGCTGGCTTCCGGCTGGAGGCCTGCCATGTACAGCACGGCCTCAGAGGCGAGGCCTCGCTGGAGGACGAGCGCTTCGTGCGCGCGCTGTGCGCGTCGCTGAACGTGTCCTTGCACGTGGAGGACGCGGGGCTGACGGGAGGCATGGACGCGCCCGGCGTGGAGGCGCGGGCGCGGGAGAGCCGCCGCGCCATCTTTGCGCGGCTGATGGACGCGCTCGGCATGGACGCGGTCCTGGCGGCGCACCATCGGGACGACCAGGCCGAGACGGTGCTCATGCGCCTTTTGCGCGGTGCGGGCGCGGACGGGCTCTGCGGCATGCGGTCATGCGTGCCGTTCGGCCGCGGGGTGATGCTGCGGCCTTTCCTGGGGATTGGCAAGGGCGAGCTGGCGCGGGCGCTGGCGGCGGAGGGTCTGTCACACCGCGAGGACGAGAGCAACCAAAGCCCCGTCACCCCGCGCAACGCCCTGCGCCTGGAGGTGATCCCGGCCATGGAGCGGCTGTTTCCGGGCGCGCCGGCGCGCATCGCGGAGGCGGCGGAGACCCTTGATGCGGACGCGCGCTGCCTGGATGCGCTGGCGGAGCGGCTGTATGAGGCCGCGCTGGCCGGGCTGCCCCCGCTGAGCGCGCTCAGGCGCGGAGTGCTCGCCCAGGCGCCGGAGGCGCTGGCGCGTCGCGCGCTGCGGCGCTGGTTCCGGGAGGGCGCGGCCCTGCTGAGCCCTCCGCCCGACGAACGCGCCCTCGGCCACGGCGACACGCTGGCCCTGACCGCGCTGGCGCGCGGCGCGGCGGGCGGGGCGCGCAACCTGCCCTGTGGCCTCAAGGCCGTGGCGGGGCGAGACTATCTGTACCTGCTGACCCAGGAAGGCGGACCGCTGCGCCCCGAAACCGCCGTCTGCCTGCCGGTGACGGCGGGCGAACGGGCCTATGCCCTGGGCTTCGTGCGCCTGAGGCAAATCCCTGCCGGCCCGGATGCGCCCGCGCCCGCCCATGCGGGCGAGGCGGTCCTGTCTCCGGCGGTGCTGGCGCTTGGACCTGTGCTGCGCCGTCCCCGCCCCGGCGACCGCATCCGTCCGATGGGCGCGCCCGGGGCAAAGCCGCTGCGCCGCTTTCTGACGGACCGGCGGGTGGACCTGCCGCTGCGGCCCTGGCTGGCGGTGCTGGCGGTGGAAAATGAAGTGCTTTGGATTCCGCATCTGTGCGCGTCCGAGCGGCTGCGCCTGACCGCCGTTCCCGGCGGCTCGGTCCGGCTGCTGGCCGCGCCCCCTGACCCTTTCAGATGAACCGAAGAAGGAGAGAGCATCCGTGGAAAACGAACGCAACCTGTATCATGACCTGGAGAGCATCCTTTATACCCGCGAGGAGGTCGCCGGCGCGGTACGCGCGCTGGGCGAGCGCATCACCGCCGATTACCGGGGCAAAAAGCCCGTGTTCATCTGCATCCTCAAGGGCGCAAGCGTGTTTTTTTCGGATTTGATCCGCCAGGTGGACCTGCCCCTGGAAATCGAATTCATGGCCGTATCCAGCTACGGCGCCAGCACCAAATCCAGCGGCGAGGTGCGGCTGGTCAAGGACCTGGACCGCAGCATCCTGGGCCGGGACGTGATCATCGTGGAGGACATCGTGGACAGCGGCATGACGCTGCATTTCCTCAAAAAGCTGCTCATCACCCGCGGGGCGACCAGCCTGCGCATCGCGGCCCTCATGGACAAGCCCGCCCGCCGCGTGGCGCCCCTGACGGTGGACTATTCCTGCTTCCAGATCCCCGACGCCTTTGTGGTGGGCTATGGCCTGGATTACAACGAACGCTACCGTAACCTGCCGGACGTGGGGGTGCTGTCGCCCCGCATCTATGCGCAGGAAGAACAATAAGGCGGGGTTGTGTGGACGCGGTCGGTGAATAGGCGCTCCGCTTCGTATCCGAATTGTTTTTTCTTTGTTTTTCCCGAAGACGGCAAAACGCGGGAAAAAAAGCAAAATACCTGAAAAATAAGGTATTTTAACAGAAATGCAACAGCATAAACCGCTGAAATTACCATTTGCCTCTTTTAGATGCATTATGATATACTTTTTACATTCCATCTCATAAACATAAGAGCCCCCTTGAGCTGGATGACCCCAAAATCTGAAAAGTGGACAAGGAGGAACCCAACATGAAAAAACTGTTGAGCATCATATTGGCGCTTGCTATGCTGCTCACCCTGACCACCGTGGCCGCGTCGGCTGAAACCGCTGACGAGGGCACCTGGAAGGTCGCCATCCTGACCGGCACCACCTCTCAGGGCGAGGAAGAATTCCGCGCTGCCGAGAAGGCGCTGGAAAAGTATGGCCCCGAGCACATCATCACCGATACGTATCCCGATAACTTTATGTCCGAGACGGAGACCACCATCTCCAAGCTGGTTGCTTTCGCCTCTGATCCCGACGTGAAGGCCATCGTGATGTGCCAGGCCGTGCCCGGCGCGACCCCCGGCATCCAGAAGATCCGCGAGATGGGCCGCGACGACATCCTCTTCATCGCCGGCACCCCGCAGGAAGACCCCGCCGTCATCTCCGAGGCTGCTGACATCATCATGTACGCCAACGAGGCCGGCCAGGGCGACACCATCATGGAAAAGTGCGCCGAATGGGGCATCGACGTGTTCATGCACTACTCCTTCCCGCGCCACATGGCCATGGAGACCATCGTGGGCCGCTACAACATCCTCAAGGCCAACGCCGAAGCGCTGGGCATTGAGTTTGTGGACGTGACCGCTCCCGACCCCACCGGCGAGGCTGGCACCTCTGGCGCTCAGCAGTTCGTGCTGGAGGACGTGCCCCAGCAGGCTGCCAAGTACGCCGACAAGAAGGTTGCCTTCTTCACCACCAACTGCTCCATGCAGCCCGCCATGCAGGCCGCGATCCTCGACTTGGACAACGCCTACTATCCGCTGCCCTGCTGCCCCAGCCCCTATCATGGCTTCCCGGCCACTTTGGGCCTGGAGCTTGAGCTGGGCGACGACGAGGCCGCTCTGAAGGCCATCGCCGAGAAGCTGGCCGAGCATGACGCCGTGGGCCGCTACTCCACCTGGCCGACCCCCGTGGCCATGTCCATCATCGAGATCGGCGTGGAATATGCCAAGGGCTGGGCGCTGGGCGAGATCACCGACCGCAACAACGCCGACATCCTGATGGAGCTGTTCAACGAGAGCGTTCCCGGCGCGAAGATCGAGAACTACACCAACGCCGAGGGCACCACGCTGGACAACTACTACACCATCCTGCTGTCTCAGGTTGACTTCAACGATTACCTGTAATCGCTGCGTACAAAAGTCCGTAAGACGGGGTCCGCCCTCCCCACGGGGTGGGCCCCTTCTTCGTATCTGCAAGGAGGTTCTGTCGACTTGAGCGCCGAGTATGTATTGGAAATGAAAAACATCACCAAGCGCTATGGCGAGAACACCGTCCTTAGCGACGTTTCCCTATCCGTTCGCCCGGGTGAGATCCATGCGCTGCTGGGCGAAAACGGCGCGGGTAAAAGTACGCTGATGAACGTGCTGTTCGGCATGCCCGTGATTCATACCACGGGCGGTTTTGAGGGTCAGGTGCTTTTGGATGGCGAGACAGCCAACGTGACCTCGCCGCACGACGCCATGGTGAAGGGCATCGGTATGGTGCATCAGGAGTTCATGCTTCTGCCCGGCTTCACCGTCACGGAGAATATCAAGCTGAACCGTGAAACCACGCACCCCAATATTGTCAGCCGCATCTTAGGTAAAAACCTTGAAACGTTGGATATGGAAGCCATGGCTGCCGACGCGCGCAAGGCGCTGGACAGCGTGGGCATGAGCATCGACGAGCACACGCTTGTCGAGGGCATGCCCGTGGGCTATATGCAGTTTGTCGAGATTGCCCGTGAAATTGACAAGACCGGCGTAAAGCTGCTCGTGTTTGACGAGCCTACGGCCGTGCTGACCGAGAGCGAGGCCACGCAGCTGGTCTCTGTGATGAAGCAGATTGCAGCGAACGGCATCGCCATCATCTTTATCACCCACCGTCTGGACGAGGTGATGGCCGCCGCTGATTCGATCACGATACTGCGCGACGGCAAGCTGGCCGCCACGCGCGAAAAAGCAAAGACCAGCGTTGTGGAGCTTGCGGAGCTGATGATCGGCCGCAAGGGCGAGAGCATGGTGGAGGCGGATCCCCGCACGGCGCCCCAGGACAAGGTGGCCATGAGCATCCGCGATCTCTACGTGGATATGCCGGGCGAGGAAGTGCGCGGCGTAACGCTGGATGTGTACGAGGGCGAGATTCTGGGCATCGGCGGCCTGGCAGGCCAGGGCAAGCTGGGCATCCCCAACGGTGTGATGAGCCTGTATGATACCCAGGGCAGCGTCACCCTTTTCGGAGAGCCGCTGAAGCTGGGCAATGCGGGCGACGCGCTGCGCGCCGGTATCGCCATGGTGTCGGAGGACCGCAAGGGCGTGGGCCTGCTTTTGGACCAGTCCATCGAGGACAATATCGTCTTTAACGCCATGCAGATCAAGGGTGAATACCTGCACAAGGTAGGCTTCTTTACCCTCAAGGACGGCGGCGCCGTGCGCAGGACCGCCGACAAGATGATCCGCGATCTGGACATCCGCTGCTTTGGGCCCATGCAGCACGCGGGCACGCTGTCCGGCGGCAACCAGCAGAAGGTGTGCATCGCGCGCGCGCTGGTAATGGGTCCCCGGTTCCTGTTTGTCAGCGAGCCTACCCGCGGCATCGACATCGGCGCCAAGAAGCTGGTGCTGGAGACGCTTTTGCGTCTTAACCGTGAGCAGGGCATGACCATCGTCATCGTTTCCAGCGAATTGCAGGAGCTCAAGAGCATCTCCGACCGCATCGCCATCATCAGCGAGGGTAAGCTGGTGGATATTCTCTCTCCCAATGCCAGCGACGCGGACTTCGGCCTGGCCATGTCCGGCATCAAGCCCGGCGACCAACTCGAGAAAGGAGATGACGCGCAATGACTAAGAGCAAAACGCAGCGCATCATCGCCATCCTGCTGGCCGTCGCGGCGGTCGCGCTGATTGCGTTGGGAGCCATCCATATGCCCCAGCGCAGCGCGCAGGGTGGACGGGATATTCTGGACGCGCTTCGCATCCGTACGCTCCTCAACGCAACTGGCGAGGGCGTGGTGGAAAGCTATGTCGCTATTGCCAAGCAGGAAGCTTCCAACAAGGCCCGCGAGGAAGGACTGGGCATGTCGGCCCTGCGCGAGGCGGTTGCCAAGGCGGAGGAGGAGGCCCGCGCGCAGCACACCGGGACCTCGGTGGACTATGACACCGTCAACACCGACGAGCTGGTGTCGGCGCTGGAGAGCTACACCGCTGCTCTGAGTGCCTATTACCGCACCGCGGACGCGGCTCAGCAGGCCTATATTGAGGAGCATATGCCCGAGGCGGAAGCCGCTGCCGAGGCTGAGCGCGAAGCCAAGCTGGCGGCGGGCCAGGAGGTATCCGAGGACGAGGAAGTCACGGTGGATATGTCCGGCTTCGTGGCTACCGACGAGATGAACGCCCTCATGGCCGAGGCGGACGAGGCGTTCCTCGCCGTGGGCGAAGCGCTCAAGGGCATCTATCCGGTGCTGGACGACGCGGCCCTGGAAACGCTGCATGATACCATTCAGGGAATCGTGTACCAGAGCGGCGATGACTTTACCGCGCAGTATGACCGCTACATGGAAGCGGGCAGCGGCGCGGCGATCAGCAACACGACGACCGCGTTCTTCATCCGCTATGCCGACGACCTGATCTATTGCGGCGTGGCGCTGGCGCTGGCCGCGCTGGCCCTGCTGTTCAGCCGCTCGCTGGTGGAAAAGCTCGGCATTCCGCGCATCATCATCAGCCTGTTCTTTATCCTTTTGTGCCTGCTGGCGCTGCTGTATGACCTGTCGCTGCCGACGCTGCTTTCCAACAGCGTGGTGCGCATGGGCATGAACGCCATCATGGTGCTGGCCATGGTGCCGGGCATCCAGTGCGGCATCAGCCTGAACCTGGGCCTGCCCATCGGCCTGGTGGCCGGCCTCATCGGCGGCCTGATGACCATCGAATACGGCATCCCCGGCTGGGGCGGCTTCCTGTTCGCCATTGCCGTGGGCGCGGCCATCGCGGCGGTGGCCGGCTGGCTGTACGCTCTGCTGCTCAACCGCCTCAAGGGCGAGGAGATGTCGGTCACGACGTATGTGGGCTTCTCCATCGTGTCGGTGATGTGTATCGCCTGGCTGGTGCTGCCCTTTACGTCGCTCAAGCTGCGCTGGCCGCTGGGCACGGGCCTGCGCAACACCATCGGCCTGGACAGCAGCAACTTCAAGCATATTCTGGATGATCTGCTCTCCTTCAGCATCGGCGACTTTACCGTGCCGACGGGCCTGATCCTCTTTATGCTGCTGTGCTGCTTCCTGGTGTGGCTGTTCTCCCGCTCCAGGACGGGCGTGGCCATGCAGGCGGTCGGCAACAACCCCCGCTTTGCCGAGGCCACGGGCATCAATGTGGACCGCATGCGCATCGTGGGCACGGTGCTTTCCACGGTGCTTGGCGCGGTGGGCATCCTGGTCTACTCGCAAAGCTACGGCTTCATGCAGCTGTATACGGCGCCGCGCCAGATGGGCTTCATCGCGGCCAGCGCCATCCTCATCGGCGGCGCTTCCACCAGCCGGTGCAAGATCAGTCACGTGATCATCGGCACCTTCCTGTTCCAGGGCGTGCTTACGCTGGGCATGCCGGTGGCCAATATGCTGGTGCCCGGCACCACCCTGTCCGAAACGCTGCGCATCCTGATTTCCAACGGTATCATTCTGTATGCGCTGACCAAGTCTGGAGGTGGCTCGCGTGCGTAAGCCTGGAGACGTCCGCACATGGATGCGCAACAATGCCGTGACGGTGATGTTTGTACTCCTGTGCATCATCTGTATCATCTATTCCGGTCAGTCCATGTCCTATGTCATGTATGAGATGTTTGGCCGCCTCAGCCGCAACGCCTTTATCGTGCTGGCGCTGATCATCCCCATCGTGGCCGGCATGGGCATCAACTTCGCCATCACCATCGGCGCCATGGCCGCGCAGATCGCCGCCCTGTGGGTGATCGAGTGGGGCGTGGGCGGCTTTGGCGGATTCCTGCTGGCCATGCTGATGACCATGCCCATTGCGGGCCTGTTCGGCTTCCTGATCGGCAAGCTGCTCAACAAGATGAAGGGCCAGGAGATGATCGGCGGCCTGATTCTGGGCTACTTTGCCAACGGCCTGTATCAGCTGCTGTTCCTGTTCATCTTTGGCAACCTCATCCCCCTCAACACCCCCGGCCTGGTCATCAAGGGTTCCACCGGCGTGGCCAATACCATCGACCTGACCTACGGCTCCGGCGGCGGCATCAAGTACGCGCTGGACGGCCTGTGGAAGCTCAGCTTCGGCCCCGCGCTCTACATCTGCTGCGGCGTCATAGCTGCGCTGCTGCTGGTGCTGATCCTCACCAAGCGCATGAACGCCAAAAAGGGCGGCATTGCCATCGGCATTCTGGCGGCGGCGTGCCTGCTGTATCAGATTCCCGCGGTGGCTTCGCTCTTCAGCATGGTCACGGTGCCCATGGTCACCTTCCTGGTGGTCGGCCTTCTGTGCCTGTTCAATGTGGGCATCATGAAAACGCGCATCGGCCAGCAGTTCCGTGCCGTGGGCCAGAACCGCACGGTGGCTAACGCGTCCGGTATTCACGTGGATCATGTGCGCGTCATTGCCATCATGATTTCCACCGTGCTCGCCGGCTGGGGCCAGCTCATCTTCGTGCAGAACATGGGCACGTTCCAGACCTACGGCGCGCATGAACAGGTAGGCCTGTACGCGGGCGCGGCCATCCTGGTGGGCGGCGCGAGCATCCGCCGCGCCACAAACGGTCAGGCGCTGCTGGGCTGCATCCTGTTCCACCTGCTGTTCATCGTGACGCCGCCGGCGGCCAAGAACCTCTTTGGCGACGCGGCCATCGGTGAGTACTTCCGCGTGTTCATCTCCTATGGCGTCATCGCGCTGGCGCTGGTCATGCATGCCTGGAGCAGCATCCAGAAGAAGCGCCCCGAAAACGCCATGGCTGAGGCGGGCAAGGCGAGCTGACCGCCCGGCCTCGCGGAGGAAGAAGAGTAGCCGCCCGCGCCTGCGCGGGCGGCTTTTGCGCGCGCAAACGCCGCGCCGCCCGCGGTTGACAAGCCCTCGGGAGCTGTGATATGATGCAGGCACAAACGTTTGCACAGGGCTGGCTGGGCCCATTATACAGGACGGAAGGAGCCGGGCATGAAGGCGACCATCAAGGATGTTGCGCGGGCGGCGGGGGTATCGCCCTCCACGGTCAGCCGGGCGCTGCACGACAGCCCGCGCATCAGCGAAAAGGTGCGGGAGCGCGTAAAGCAGGCGGCAAAGGAGCTGGATTTCCACCCCAACCAGATGGCCAAAAGCCTGGTCAGCCGCAAGACGCGCATTGTGGGCATCGTCTTTCCGGGCGATGTGAGCAAGAGCCTGGGCAATCCCTTCTACCCGTCCCTTCTGCAGGGGTTGGGCCGCGCCGCCGGGGAGCGCCGGTACCACCTGCTGCTGGTGACGGGCGGGGGCGAGGTCAGCGCCGAGGAGGCCAGCCGCCAGGCGGTGGACAGCGGCTATGTCAGCGGGCTGGTGCTGCTGGCGGCAGAGGATGTGCCCACGCGCGATCCCGGCGTGCCGGTGGTGGTGATCGGCCATCCCAGGGACGAGGCGGGATGGCATTATGTGGACAACGACAACGTGGCGGCGGGCCGGGCGGCCACGCGCCACCTGCTGGCGCACGGCCACCGGCGCATTCTGCTGCTGGGCTATGACAGGCGCTATATCTTCACCGTGGACCGCCGTCTGGGCTATGAGCAGGCGCTTGGCGAGGAAGGCATTCCCGTGAGGCGGGAGTGGATCGCCACCAGCAGGCCCATCCGGGATCCGGAGGCGGGCGAGGAGCTGGCGGCGGTGTTTCGGGCCGGGGACCGGCCCACGGCCGCCGTCTGCATGGACGACGCGCTGGCCATCGGCCTGACCGGCCTGCTCAAGGGTATGGGGCTGGAGGTACCGGGAGATGTGAGCATCGTCAGCTTCAACAATACCGACGCGGGCAAGTACCACATCCCCGCCCTGACCTCCTATGAGATCGACCCCTACCGGCTGGGCATGATCGCCATGCATCTGATGGCGGACGTGCTCAAGGGCGTGGCGGATGCCCCGCGGTCCATCGAAGTCCCCTTCACACTGATCGAGCGCGACAGCGTAGCCGGCGCGCCCGCGAGCGAATAAGGAAAGGTTGGAGAGCATGCGTACCATCCAATTTGGGTCCATCTATCATATGCCATGGCTGGAGTACCGCCACGCGCTGCCCGACGGGCGCGTGTGCCTGCGCCTTCAGACCGGACGGGGGGAGTTTTCCCGCGTGGCGGCGCGCGTCACCAGCAACTATGCCGCCCCCGATTATTTCAAGGCCGCGGACGAGTATGAGATGACGGTGGCCTACCGCGACGAATGGCATGATTTTTACGAGGTGATCTTTTCCCCGCGGGATTTGCGCATCAAGTATCTGTTTGTGCTGCAAAGCGACGAGCTGACCTTCAAGCTCGACGCGACGGGCCTGAAGGCGGGCGCGGATGCGGAGGAGGACGTGAGCCAGGCCTTCGCCTTTGCCTATGCCTATCCGGCGGAACCCATGCCCGAATGGGCGCGGGGGTGCGTCGGGTATCAGATCTTCCCGGACCGCTTCCGCCGCGAACCCGCGCCAGGCGACACGGAGCCCGTGGAGCCCTGGACCAGCGACCGCGTGCAGAACCAGTACCGCTTCGGCGGAAATCTGCGCGGCATCCTCAAGGCGGTGCCGTATCTCAGGGACCTGGGCGTGAAGATGATCTATACCACGCCCCTGTTCCTCAGCGACAGCTCGCACCGCTACAACACCTTCGACTATTTCAAGATCGACCCGCTCCTGGGCACGGAGGATGACCTGCGCGCGCTGTGCGACGAGCTGCACAAAAACGACATGCGCATCGTGCTGGACGGGGTGTTCAACCATTCGGGGCTTCAGTTTGCGCCCTTTGTGGACGCGATGGAAAAGGGAGAGGCCTCGCCCTACTACGGCTGGTTCTGCTTCGACAAGAAGATGCCCTACGGCTACCATACCTTCGGCGACTGGCGCTACATGCCCAAGCTGAACCTGCGCAACGGGGACTGTGCGCAGTATTTCCTGTCCGTGGGCCGCTACTGGCTGGAAAAATGCCATGTGGACGGCTGGCGGCTGGATGTGAGCCCGGAGGTCTGGCCGGACTTCTGGCGGCAGTTCAGGAAGATGATGCGTCAGGTCAATCCCGACAGCCTGATGGTGGCCGAGTGCTGGGACGACAGCCGCGAGTGGCTCACCGTGGGCGACATGTTCGATTCCACCATGCACTACGTGCTCAGCCGCAACATCTGGAGCCGCTTCTGCCGGCACGACATCAGCACGGCGCAGTTCGACTGCGCGCTCAACCGCGCCGCCATGCTCTATCCCCAGCGCACGCAGGAGGTGCTGTGGACATTCCTGGACAGCCACGATACCCAGCGCCTGCGCACGCGGGCGGGCGGCGATTTGCGCATGCTCCACGCGGCCAGCTTCTTTCAGTTCACCTATCTGGGCTCGCCCATCATCTACTATGGCGATGAGCTGGGCATGGAGGGCGGGGAGGACCCGGACTGCCGCCGCCCCATGCAGTGGGATCAGGTAGAGGGCAACGTCACCCGGACGCACTATCAGAAGCTGGCAAGCCTGCGCGCCCGGCTGCCCGCGCTGCGGACCGGCAGGTTCCGCAGCCACGCGGCCATGGAAAACGGCCTGTATGCCTTCCTGCGCGAAACCGACGCGCAGCAGCTGCTCTGCGTGGTCAACACGGGGCTGGAGCCGGTAAGCGTGCGGCTGGAGCTGCCCCGGGGCATGGCGGGCATGGCCGCCGTGCACGACCACTACAGCGGGCGCAGCCTGGCGGTGACGGACGGCGCGGTGCAGGTATCGCTCAAGGTGGGCGAAGGCTTGATTTTGGAGTGAAATGCGGTACAATAGCAGAAGGGGAATGCGCGCGGCAGGTGCGCCGGACCAAACCGGGCGGCAGCTTTCCGCGCTTTCCCATATGCAAAGGAGGAGCATCCTGCATGAGGGAGCTGGTCGAGGCCATCCGCGCGAGGGGCGTGGGCGTGGGCACGGATATCGTCAAGGTGGATATGTTTCTCAATCATCGGCTGGATACGGATCTGTTTGTCAAGATGGGACAGGCGTTTGCGCAGGCCTTCGCGGCGGAAAAGCCCGACCTGGTGCTGACCGTGGAGGCCAGCGGCATTGCGGCGGCGCTGACGACCGCCATGGCCTGCGGCAACATCCCGGTGGTCTTTGCCAAGAAAAGCCGCACCCGCAACGTAACCGGCGACGTATACGAAAGCCGGGTGTTCAGCTTCACTCATGGGGTGGAAAACCACATCCGCGTGGCCAGGGATTATCTGCCCAAAGGCGCGCGCGTTTTGATCGTGGACGATTTCCTGGCCAACGGCGAGGCCGCCGAGGGCCTGTGCGACCTGGTCAGGCAGGCGGAGGCAATCGTGGTGGGCATTGGCATCTGTGTGGAAAAGAGCTTCCAGCCGGGCCACCGGAAGCTGGCGGAGGAAGGGTATCACGTGGTATCTTTGGCCAAGGTGACGGCCATTCGCGACGGCAAGCTGATCGTGGAGGACTGAAAAAACAAGCGTGCAGGCGTTGTGCCCGCACGCTTCAGTTTGTCGAAAAAGTCCGCCTGCGGCGGCCTTTTCCGCCAGGAGCTTAAGAAATGTTTGCGCCCAGGGGCGCAAACTCCCCGCCCGCCCGGTACCGGAGGGAAGCGCCAGCCCTGTGGGCTGTTGCCGCCAAAGGCGGCAAAGCGAC
>CHCFC05602__coassemble_163_pt1 | contig 42446 bp, 38 predicted proteins | sample CHCFC05602__metabat2_high_PE_021 | metagenome-assembled genome bin CHCFC05602
TTTCAAGGCGCTTTCCGCCAACGCAACGGCTTCCTCTTCCGAAATCTGATTCTCATCAGGCAAGCCATGCCAGGGAATAAAATAGGCTCGTTCTTCCAGCGTCCAGTTTTTCGACTCTCCCTTCGCCGCTTTGATCTCTTCAGAAGTTCGGTATCCATTGATTCCTTCTCCCGATGCAGACGCAGGCGTAGTTTTCTCCCAGGGAATTTCAATGCCTCGAAGGTCATCCGCCATCACTTCGCCTTGATTGGTGACGCAAAGGATATACTCTGCAATCACGGAGTGCGTTCCTTCGCCCTCTGCAAGCGGCGGGCGGAACGAGATCAGCCAGCGCTTGTCGTTTTCACGCCCAGGCATCACATAGAAGTCAAAGTCAACCGCATAATCGTCCAGCGCAGCAGGCGACAATTGGAAGTGCTCGATCAAGGCATTTTGAGCGATGGCCAACGCTTCTTCCTGCTGCAAATCCTCAGAGGTTGGGAGCATATGGATTTCTTCATCGCAACCAATGCGTCCTGTCTTGATAAGGACTTCACTGTACCACGCCTTGTCTTCCACCGGCCAGGATTCAAACTTGCCCAAAATGGTTTCCATGATGGACATCAACGTAATGGCATCCTCCGGCAGTTCCATCCAGTTTTCAAGCAGGGAAGTCACCCGTGTGTCATCCTGCTGGGCGCTTGCTTCTGCGAGCGCTTTTTGAACTTCTTCGCTGTTCTCCATTTCTCCGCACGCAACAAGCTGTTGCAGGAGCTCGGCTTTCTGTTCGGCATCCCAGGTTTCAAAGTAGCCCACTTGCGACTCAAGCTGCACAGTCGTTTCTGCCATCTGCCTCCAGGAAATCATGGCATAGGCTGCACCGGCAAGTGCCAGGATAAGCACACAGGCGAGGATCAGACTCCAAGAAACTTTCCTTTTCACGGTTTTCCCTCCTGTTGTAATCTCGCGCATTATCATCCGATGCTTTCTTTCCGTGACGTACAGCCCGGAGAGATTTTCCTCAAGACATTGCCTGACAGTTTTCCGATTCATAGGCTCCCCCCCTCTCCCGGTGCACAGCGAAGTAAGCTGTAGGCTTTTTGCAAACGGCGGTTTAGCGTGGGCCGGCTGATTCCAAGCGTCTTTGCCACTTCTTCTGTGGTCAGTTCCTGATAGTAATACAGCAAAATGGCGCTTTTGTACTTCTCTGGTAATCTGAGCACATCAAGAAAGAGCTCACGGGAGTCATGGGAGATTGACGTTAATGCCGGAGGGATTTCCTCCAACGCGCATGTCTGCTTTCTGCGCTTGAACCAGCCTGAACGCAGATAATCCTTGCAGGTATTGACGGCAATGCGCATGATCCAGGTCTTGATGGAGCAATCATTGCGCCTTTCAAACCGCTCCAAATGACACCACACCTTGGTAAAGGTATCCTGCATGGCGTCCTCTGCTAGGCTGCGATCCGTCAAATAGAGAAAGCACAGCCGCAGGACTTCTGTTTCATAGTCGCGCATCAGCTGTTCGAATCGGGCCTCTTGAGCGCCGCTGGGTCCCGATGCGTTGTCCATCACCCCCACCTCCTTCACTTCAATAGACGAAAAAGATGGCGCCTTTTGTAAAGGGCCATTCGAATTTTTCGCAAATTGGCTGACTGTCACGCGGAGAGTTTGCGATTTTTCAGGAGCCCTTTTTGCGAACATTTCTTGAAGCAGTCAAGGACTTTGAGATAGATGATCTGCTCCCTTGCTAAGAAGAAGTGAAGTCGTGGTTCTCGACGGTGTGAGTGCCGGAAACCACGACTTTTTCTGTGCAGGGGCAGTGTTGAGCGGTTACCCACAACAGGTTATATAAGGTCTTGGTACAGGGAATATCATGAGCCGGAAACAGATGTTCCCGGCGAGCCCATCCAACACAGGTATCGAATGACCATCTGTGTTTGCCGAGAACCTTTTGCGCCATCCAGCGAATGAATGCCGAATCGCTTTGAAAGATGCAGTGTCGATAACAGCGGCTGCGGTTGACCTTATAGGTGACTGCACCACGTTTGGCCGAATAGCCCGGTTTACGCCCTCGTCCGGTATACTCCGGTGTGCCGCACCGCAGCTCATACTATCTCATGCTTTCCAAGGCGCGCTACGAGGACAATCTGGAGTTTACCATCGATGTGCCGGAAAACCTCACCGGCCTCACGGTGCCCAAGCTCACCCTTCAGCCGCTGGTGGAAAACGCGCTGAGCCACGGCTTCAACGGCGCCAACGCGCTGCGCAAGCTGTGGATTACCGGCCACATCGACCATTCCCAGTTCATTCTGGAAATCCGCGATAACGGCAACGGCTTCTCGGAGGAGAGCCTCAGCAGCCTTCGCCAGCAAATCAAGCTGGTGGAAAGCAGCCAGCTTTCCATTGAAAGCAGCTCCGGCCACATCGGTCTGATCAACACCTGCCTCCGGCTGCACTATTACAGCAAGGGCACCATGCACATGGCCATACGCAATGAAAACGGCGCCGTGGTCACCCTCACCTTTCTCTACGGCGCGGACAGGGCGCCTTCCGAGGGAGGAAAAGCAGGGTGAGGAAGTTGTCGCGGGGCAGGCGGAGCGCCCGTCTGCTTTTGCCTGAAGCCCTTCATCGTTGCAGACAGGCGCGGCAGGTTGCCCGCGTGAAACCGGTGTGATAAAATAAAAAACAAGGGGGATGGACAGCGCCCCAGCGGACCCGTGCGCCCAAAACCGCGGCCGGGGAGGCTGTTTCCCAACGCTTGTCCCATTTGCAAAGAAGTACGGAGGCGACCCATGGAGCTGACTCAGTTGCGTTATTTTTTGCAGGTGTACCACATGAAGAATATCTGCAGCGCCTCCGCCCGCCTCAACGTAACGCAGCAGGCGGTTTCCAAGCAGATCCGCAAGCTGGAGGACGAGCTGGGCGTGGCGCTGTTTCTGCGCAATCCGCGGGGCGTGGAAGCCACAGCCTATGCGGACATGCTCGCCAAAAAGGTACAGGGCTTTTTGCCGGAACTGGACGCGCTCGTCAGCGATATTCAAAAGCGCGATACGGAAATCGCCGGCGTCGTGCGCCTGGGCATCCAGTGCTGGCAGATGAGCGTGGCGCACGGCCTGAAATACGAGGTGCTCAAAGCGTTTGAGCAGGCCTATCCGCGCGTGAGGCTGATCTGGGAAAACAGCATTCCCGGCAGATGCCTCGGCGGGCTTCGGGAGGGCGCGTTTGATCTGGTCGTGATGGGGGTCCAGGAACATCCGGAGGACCTGGAGCTTACGCCGCTGCGCCAGACCGGCTGGTACATGCTCATGGCCAAAGGCCATCCCCTGGCCTCGCGGGCTGTGCTGCATACAAACGACCTTGCCGGCCAGCGGATCATCCTCTCCGGCAATGAGGCCAAGGTGCGCAGCGAGATTATCGCCATGCTGGAAGGTCAGAAAAAGCCCGAATTTATCGGCGTGGAGGATTTCATCTTCGACCTGATCGGGCAGCAGATCGAGGGCAACGGTGCCATGATGCTCACTACGGAGATCACGCAGGACATGTTCAACCCCGCGCGCTTCGTCATGGTTCCCCTCACGGGCAGCCCGTGGCAGACAAAGCTGTACCTGGCCCGGCTGAAAGACATGCCGCATTCTCCGGCGGCCCAGGCGCTGCATCAATTTCTTCTTGAAAAATGGTCCGATTCTTCACAACCATCCGTTGTGAATGGGGACGAATAATCGGCGTTTTACAGCCCGCCTTTCCGAATGTTAGAATAATCACAAGCCGGGAATTCTCAAGCCCGGTCAAGGAAAAGGAGGGCAATCATGAAAAAGGTTATCAGTTTGCTGCTGGCTTTGTCCATGCTCGTGTGCATGGGCACGGCTGCTACGGCGGAAGCGACCTACACGCCGGGCACCTACACGGCGACTGCCGCCGGTTTCGGCGGCGACGTCACGGTGACCGTGACGGTGGATGAAACCGCCATCACCGACATGACGGTTGAAGGCGAAAACGAAACCCCGGCCATTGGCGGCGTCGCGGTGGCCAATATGCCGGCGGCGATTCTGGAAGCCGGCAGCTCCGACGTGGACGCCACCACCGGCGCCACCGTGACCAGCACGGCCATTCTCACCGCGCTGGATGCCGCGCTCGCGCAGGCTTCCGGCACCGATCTGGCTGCGAAGATGGCTCCGGGCACCTACACGGCCCAGGCCTATGGCTTCCAGCAGATCTCCCCGATCACCGTAACCATGACCGTGGACGAAACGAGCATTCAGGACATCGAATTTGACGGCAATCTGGACTCCGTCGCCATGATTCGTGCGGTCAACACCTACCTGCTGCCGCGCATTTTGGACAATCAGTCCGTTGGCGTGGACGCGATCACCGGCGCGACGGCGACCAGCAATGCCGTGCTGACCGCCGCGCGGGACTGCCTTGAGCAGGCGCTCGTTGCGGGAGGTTCCAGCGCCGCGGCCATCACCTCGTTCCTGACGCCGGAAACCAAGGTTGAGGCGCAGGAAACCATCGACGTGGACGTGCTGGTGGTCGGCATGGGCGCGGCGGGCATTTCCGCGGCGACGGCCGCGGCGGAAGCCCAGCAGGCCGCGGGCGTTCCGGTCAGCGTGCTGGCCATTGAAAAGTCCGGCCGTTACGGCGGCACGGGCGCTTTCACCGGCGAGCCCATGTCCATCAACCCGCCCCGGTACAAGCTGCAGTACAACAACGGCGAGGACTACATGGACTACGACGAGCTGCTTGCGGCATGGACCGAGTATGTCGAAGGCGACGCCAAGATGGAAGTCGTCGAGAAGTTTCTGCAGAATTCCGGCGAAACGGCCGACTGGCTCTACTACGATCACGGCTTCCTGCTCAACAACCCCACCAGCGGCTTCGGCGCCAACACCTACCGCTGCAAGCAGCAGTATGTTTCCGTGGCCACGGCCGAAGAGGGCCGCGACTATGGCATGGACGTTTCCGCCGGCCAGAACACGATGGTGGATCAGTACTACCAGCGCTTCGTTTCGGACTATGTGAAGCTGGGCGGCCAGTATATGCTCGAAACCGAAGGCTATGAGCTGATCTACGACGAAGCGGCCAACCGCGTCACCGGCGTGAGGGCAAAGGGCCATGACGGCACTGAATACATCATCAACGCCAAGTCCGTCATCCTCTGCACCGGCGGCTTTGCCGGCAGCGAGGAGATGGAGAAGGAGTACCTGTCCCAGAACCCCTACTTCGATCATTTCGGCGACGAGCAGTGGACGATAATCGGCATGCATGAAAATGACGGCAAGATGCTTCAGGCCGCCATCGACATCGGCGCCGGCACCTACAATATCTCCGTGGTGCCGATGATCCATTTCGCCACCTCCAACATCGTTATCCACGATTACCCGGTTCATACCTTTGCGAAGGACGATCCCAACTATGCCCGCGTGCTGTGGTACGGCTGGGAGCAGACCTGGTCGCTCAACGAGCTTCCCAACGCGCTGATCCTGTGCAGCGACATCCCCTGGGTGGACGCCGACGGCGAGCGCTTTGAGGCGGAAGGCGAGCTCTTCGGCTGGTGGAAGGCGGGCCCGTCCTACTGGGCAGTGTGGTCTCAGGACCAGATCGACGGCATTGCCGAAAACGGCTTCTCCGGCAACCTGTCCACGCTGGCCGCCGGCAACCAGGGCCTGATGCCCGGCAACATGCCCGTGCCGGAAATCTACGACGTGCTGGACAAGCTGGTGGCTCAGGGCTACGTGGTGAAGGCGGACACCTATGAGGAGCTGGCCGAGCAGATGGGCGTTGATCCGGCCACGTTCACCAGGACGATGGAGGATTATGCCTCCTACTGCGAGACCGGCGTGGACGAGCAGTTCGGCAAGGCGGCCGAAAAGCTTGTGGCGCCCGGCAACGGCCCGTACTACGCCCTCAAGGGCTACTCCGCGGCCTTCGCCACCAACGGCGGCCTGGACATCAACGAGAACTTCGAGGTCCTTCAGGATGACGGCGAAACCGTGATCGGCGGCCTGTGGGCCTGCGGATGCGACGCCTCCGGCGTGATGTATTCCGAGAAGAAGCCCTACGTCACCTATGGCGGCGCTGCGATCGGCTTCGCGTACACCTCCGGCCGTCTGGCCGGCGGCTACGCGGCGGACTATGCGGCCAGCGTGCAATAAGGCAAGCAGCCCGCGTGCCGCCTTATGAGCCGCGGCGCGCGGCAATGCGGAATCACCCGAAAAGCCTCCCGGCGCGGGGACGGTCTTCGTCCCCTCGTCCGGGGGGTTTTACCGTATGAAAAACGCACCGGATGGCCGGAGAAGAAGGATTTTTTCCCCGCTTTCACGAAATGTCATCGTTGCGGCGCACGGAGGCGTCCCTCCTGCCGCGAAAGGAAGGCGACAAGCCATGGATTACAGGCAGGAATATCAGCGCTGGCTGGAGCGTGTCACCGACGCGGAGCTTCTGGAGGAACTGGGGCACATGGATGAGGCGGCCATGGAGGATGCCTTTTTCCGCGACCTCGCCTTTGGAACCGGCGGCCTGCGCGGCGTGATCGGCGCAGGAACCAACCGCATGAACGTCCATACCGTGGGCAAGGCTTCGCAGGGATTGGCGGCTTATCTCAAAAAGCGCTTCGCCGCACCCTCCGCCGTCATCGGCTATGACAGCCGCCTCAAAAGCGACGTGTTCGCGCGCGTGACCGCCGGCGTGCTGGCCGCAAACGGCGTTCAGGTCCATTTCTGGCCGCAGCTCACCCCGGTGCCCACCGTCTCCTTTGCCACGCGCTATCTCGGCGCTTCCGCGGGGGTGATGATCACCGCCTCCCACAACCCCGCCAGGTACAACGGCTACAAGGTCTATGGCGCGGACGGCTGTCAGGTCACCGTCGATGCCGCCGCCGAAATTCTCTCCGAAATCGAAACGCTGGATCTCTTTGACGGCGTAAGGCAGGAGGATTTTGACGCCTGCCTGCGCGACGGTCGGATATCCCTTATTCCCGACGAAGTCCTCACCGCCTTTCTGGAGGCGGTGAAGGCGCAGTCCGTCCTCTTCGGCGAGGAAGCCCGCAAGGATATCGCCATCGTCTACAGCCCGCTCAACGGCACCGGCTACGTGCCCGTGACCCGCGCGCTGCGGGAGCTGGGCTATACCCGTCTGACCCTGGTGGAGGAGCAGCGCCTGCCGGACGGGCGTTTCCCCACCTGCCCCTATCCCAACCCGGAGATCCGGGAGGCCATGGAGCTGGGAATCTCCTATGCGGACCAGTGCGGCGCAGACCTGCTGCTGGCCACCGACCCGGACTGCGACCGGGTGGGCGTGGCCGTGCGCGGCCCAAGCGGCGGGTATGTGCTTCTCTCCGGCAATGAGACGGGCCTGCTGCTGCTGGATTACCTCTGCGCCCAGCGCGCAAAGCATGGCAGAATGCCCGCGGACCCGGTGATGATCAAAACCATCGTGACCACGGACATGGCCGAGCGCATCGCGGCGCATTACGGCGTGAAAACCATCAACGTGCTCACCGGGTTCAAATTCATCGGCGAGCAGATCGGTCTTCTGGAGGCGCAGGGCCGCCGGGACAGCTACGTGTTCGGTTTTGAGGAAAGCTACGGCTATCTCTCCGGCCCCTACGTGCGGGACAAGGACGGCGTGGGCGCGGCCTGCCTGATCTGCGAAATGTTCAGTTATTACTCAAGCCGCGGCATCACGCTTCCGGACAGGCTCAATGAGCTCTACCGCACCTATGGCTACTGCCTCAACACCCTGCACAGCTACGCCTTTGACGGAAGCGCGGGCTTTGCCAGGATGCAGTCGGTCATGCAGGCGCTGCGCGCCGGCGTCGCCTCCTTTGGCACAAGAAAAGTGCTTCGCGTGCTGGACTACGCGGAGGGCCTGGACGGCCTGCCCAAATCCGACGTGCTGAAATTCATCCTGGCGGATGGCTCTACGCTGGTGGTGCGCCCCTCCGGCACGGAACCGAAGCTGAAGCTCTATCTGTCCGTCAGTGCGGAAAGCCGGGAGGCAGCCGAAAAAGCCGAGGCGGACCTGCTCAGGAGCGCGGAGGCCATGCTGCGCTGATCATATCCGCTTGCCTCTTTCCCCGCTGAAACGGTCATATCAGTGACCTTTTCAGCGGTTTTCTTTGTCCGCCGGCGTGGTTCCCACCCCCTGTCCACAGGCGCCTTTTTTCGTCTGGTTCACTTTTTGCGATATATAAATAGAATATCCGGTTGAATTTTTTCCATAACAGAACTATGATGAACACAGATTGAAGCAGCTGTTGCGAAAAACAGCAATTGAAGAAAGGGGAATCATCCATGAAAAAGCTGTTTGCCCTGTTCCTTTGTGCCGTCATGGCCCTGAGCATGGCCTGTGCCACGGCCGAAACCGCTCCTGCAGAAACCGGCAAGCTGGTTTTGTACAGTCCGCTGACCACCTCCATGATCGAAAACATGCTGGCCATGTTTGAAGCCGACACCGGCATCAAGACGGAGTGCCTCGCCATGGGCACGGGCGACGCCCTCAAGCGCATCGCCGCTGAAAGCGAAAATCCCCAGTGCGATATTCTCTGGTCCGGCACCATCGGCACCGTGAAAAACAGCAGCCAGTATTTCCAGGATTACACCTGCGCCAACGAGGACGCCTTCTATGAGCAGTACCGCAACGTCGAAGGCAACCTGACCCGCTTCGACTGCGTGCCTTCCGTGATCATGATCAACACCGACCTCATCGGCGACATCGAAATCAACGGCTACGCCGACCTGCTCAATCCCGAGCTCAAGGGCAAGATCGTCTTTGCCGATCCTCAGGCTTCCTCCTCCTCCTTTGAGCACCTGGTCAACATGCTCTACGCCATGGGCACCGACGGGCAGCCCAACGGCTGGGATTATGTGCGTGAATTCTGCAAGCAGCTGCCCAACGGCTGCGTGAACAGCTCTTCCGCCGTGTACAAGGGAGTTGCTGACGGCGAGTACGCCGTGGGCCTGACCTTCGAGCAGGGCGCCGCCACCTACGTATCCCAGGGCAACATCAAGGTCGTCTACATGGAGGAAGGCGTCATCATCCGCGGCGACGGCGTGTACATCGTCAAGGATTGCCCCAACCTGGACAGCGCCCGCAAGTTCGTGGACTGGCTGACCAGCTATGAGGCCCAGACCTATATGAACGAGACTCAGTTCCGCCGCACCATCCGCACCGATGTGCCCGAAACCGACGCCATGCAGAGCATGTCCACCATCAACGTGATTACCGATGACGAGACCATCGCTTCCGAAAACAAGACCGACTGGATCGAGCAGTTCCAGGACGCGCTGGTGGACGCCGCCGAGTAACCCATTTCACGCTTTGCAAGCTGCTGTGATTGTTCCGGGGCGGCAGGCCCGATCCTCTGCCGCCCCCTTCACAACAGCTTCTTTCATTATCATAAAGGGGTGTGCGATGTATGAGCGTATCCATTACCATTGATCACGTAGTCAAAAAGTTCGGCGAAAACATTATCATTCCTGACCTGACCGCCAACATCAAAAACGGTGAGCTCTTCACTCTGCTGGGGCCTTCCGGCTGCGGAAAAACCACGCTGCTGCGCATGATTGCCGGCTTTAACTCCATTGAAGGCGGCACCATCGCCTTTGGCGACCAGGTCATCAACGACGTGCCTGCCTATAAGCGAAATATCGGCATGGTGTTTCAAAGCTACGCTATCTTCCCCCATCTGACCGTGCGCAGGAACGTGGAATACGGCCTCCGGCTTCGCAACATCCCCAAGGATGAAATGAAAAAGCGCACCGATGAAATGCTCGCCCTGGTCCATATCGACGAGTATCAGGACCGCCTGCCCGAACGCCTTTCCGGCGGTCAGCAACAGCGCGTGGCGCTGGCCCGCGCGATCGTCATCCATCCGCAGGTGCTGCTCATGGACGAACCCCTGTCCAACCTGGATGCCAAGCTGCGCATCGAGATGCGCAGCGTGATTCACGACATCCAGCGCCAGGTGGGCATCACCACCGTTTACGTGACGCACGACCAGGAGGAGGCGTTGGCCATCTCCGACCGCATCGCGGTCATGAACAAGGGCGTCATCCAGCAGATCGGCACGCCGCACCACATTTACAGCCGTCCAGCCAACGTGTTTGTGGCCACCTTCATCGGCCATTCCAACCTGTTTTATGCCACGCTTTCCAAAAAGGACGGCCGCACCGAGCTGTGTTTCCCCAGCGGCTACCGTCTGCCCATGACCACCCTTTCCGACGAATGCACGGATGGCCAGAAGGTTGTGGTGGGCGTGCGGCCCGAAGAGTTTTCCGTCGCCTCCGAGGGGCTTACCTGCGAGGTTCTGAACCGCACCTTCCTGGGCCGCTACAGCAACTATTTCCTGCGCTTTGCCGACGGCATGTGCGTGCCCGACCAGCCCAGCATCGAATTCTCCCAGGATCTGGGCCATACGCAGACGCTGTACCAGCCGGGCGAGAGCCTGACCCTGCGCCCCAACCCCGACAAGATCAACGTCTTTACGGCGGATATGGAAAAGAGCCTTCTCAAGGATGTGATTCGCTATGAGCAAGCGTAAGCCGCAGTTCGATTTCTGGACAATCGTGACCATCGGCATTCTGGCCGTATTCGCGCTGTTTCTGATCTATCCCCTCATCTCCCTGTTCGTGGACGGCTTCCTGGAGGAGGGCACGGGCGCCTTCACGATGGCGAACTTCACCAAGTTCTTCGGCAAGAAGTTCTACTACCGGTCGCTGCTCAACTCCCTCAAGCTCACGGTATGCGTCACCATCTGCTCGCTGCTCATCGGCGTGCCCCTGGCCTACATCATGTCCTTTTTCAAAATCCGCGGCAAGGGCATCATTGAAATTCTCATTATCATCTCCATGATGAGCCCCAACTTCATCGGCGCATATTCGTGGATTCTGCTTTTGGGCCGCAGCGGCGTGGTTACACAGTTCCTCTCCAACACCTTCGGCATCAAGATGCCTTCCATCTATGGCTTCGGCGGCATGCTGCTGGTGTTCACGCTCAAGCTGTACCCCTTCATTTACATGTACGTAAGCGGCGCGCTCAAAAAGGTGGACGTGGCCGTGTGCGAGGCGGCCGAAAGCCTTGGCTGCAACGCCATCCGCAAGGTGTTCACGGTGGTCATGCCGTTGGTGACGCCCACGGCCATCGCCTCGGCGCTGCTGGTGTTCATGAACTGCATGGCCGACTTCGGCACCCCCGCCCTGATCGGCGAAGGCTACGACGTGCTTCCCACCAAGATCTACATCGAATTCGTGGGCGAGTCCGGCGGCTCGGCATACTTCGCCTCGGCCATGGCCTCTCTGATGGTGGTTATCACGGCGGTGCTGTTCCTGCTGCAGAAGTGGTATGTGAACAAAAAGAGCTTCACCATGAGCGCCATGCGCCCCATTCTGCCCACGCGGGCCAAGGGCGCCAAAAACGTCGTCATGCATGTGTTCACCTACCTGCTGGTGATTCTCTCCGTGGTGCCGCATCTGGTGATCATCTGGACCTCGCTGCGCAAAACGGAGGTTCAGTACTTCGTGGACGGCTATTCCTTTGAAAGCTACACCAAGATATTCGATACGGCGTTTTCCTCCATTCAAAATACTTACTTGTATTGCATCATCGCTCTGGCTATAATTATCATACTTGGCATGCTGATCGCCTACCTTTCGGTGCGCAAAAAGAGCATGCTGACCAGCGCGATCGATACCATCGCCATGTTCCCCTACATCATTCCCGGTTCGGTGCTTGGTATTACGCTGCTCCTGGCCTTTAACGGCAAGGGCGATCCCATGGTGCTTTCCGGCACGGCTGCCATCATGATCATCTCGCTGGTGATTCGTCGTCTGGCCTACACCCTGCGTTCCAGCTCGGCCATCCTCTACCAGATCAGTCCCAGCGTGGAGGAGGCCGCCATCTCCCTTGGCGACTCGCCGCTGAAGGCCTTTGTGAAGGTAACGGCCAAGCTGATGCTGCCCGGCGTGATCTCCGGCGCCATCCTGAGCTGGATTACGCTGATCAACGAGCTGAGTTCCTCGGTCATGCTCTACACGGCCAACACGCGTACCATGTCCGTGGCCATCTACAACGAGGTTATCCGCGCCAGCTACGGCACGGCGGCCGCGCTGGCCACCATTCTGACGCTGACGACGGTGCTGTCGCTGTTCCTGTTCTTCAAGATCAGCGGAAGCAAGGATGTGACCATGTAGCCCGCCCAATCTTTCCAAGTGAGGCGTACGCATGAAAAAAACCGGGCAACAGACCCGCTTTCGAGATGATCTGCGCAGGCTGCTGCTGTTTTACGCCCTGCTGCCGGTGCTGGCCGCCGTGCTGCTGCTGATTGTATCCCTGGGGTACATCCCGCTTCAAAACGTGGTGCGCGGCACGGCGGACGACCTGCAGCTGGCCGGAAACGCCTTTGGCCAGCAGTGGGACAGCATGGAGGAAACGCTCATCGCCTTGCAAAGCGAGCTGGACCTTTCGGACTTTCATTCCAGCGTCAACTATCAGGCGGCGTTCAAAAGCCGCATCTACCAGTTCATCAATCACAGCGAGGTGCGGCCCCAGTTCTTTTTGCTGGATGAGGACGAAGCCCTGATCTTCTCCACGCAGGCCAACGAGGGCATGCGCGACAGCCTGCAGGACAGCTTTCACTGGCGGCTGGCAAGCAATCTTCCCGCCGTCAGGGGGGAGGTAGCCACGGCCGTGGCGCGTGCGGATGTGGGAGTCACCACCGTGTCCAGCGTGCTGGTGGGTTGCCGGCTGTTCGACCCGAAGGGCGCCACCGACGGCTATGCCTACTTCGTCGTGGGCGAGGATCAGATGGCGGCGCTGTTCAAGCAGTGCGTCTCCGACCTGATTGCAACCGACCGGTTTGACTCGGTCTTTCTGGGAACGGACAGCGCCTTTGTGGGCGACTTCGGCAAGCTCCGTGCAAGCCTGCGGGATGCCAACGGCTTCACCGCCTTCGCAGAGGGGCTGTTCTACATTCGCACCCTGACCACGGAAAACGGCCTGCTCAAAATCTACGCCATGTCGGAATGCGGCGGCATCATCGGCACCCTCCTGCTGCTGGCCGCGGTGGTGCTGGTCTTTTTCGGTGCGCTCACGGCGCTGATTCTGGTGAGTACCAACCGTGTAGCGGATCAGAAAACCCGTATCATCGACGAAATCGCCGCCGCCTGCTATCAGGTGCAGCAGGGGGATTTGAACACGGAGCTGAGCATCAGCAGCCACGATGAATTTCAGATCATTTCCCAGGCATACAACAGCATGCTCAAGAGCATGCGGGAACTGATCCGCCGCAGCGTGGACCTGGGCCATGAAACTGCCGTGTCCAAGATCAAGCAGCTGGAAAGCCAGTTCCATCCGCATTTCCTGTTCAACACGCTGGAAAACATCCGCTTCATGATCCGCATCGACCCCAAGGCCGCCGACAAGGCCATGGTGGCGCTCTCCAGCCTGCTTCGCTACAGCATTCAGGGCGGCGGCATGATCATTCCCCTGCGCGAGGACCTGAATTATCTTCGCAGTTACATGCGGATTCTCGAAATGCGTTTCGGCGAACGCCTCACCTACCGGATCGACGTTCCCCAGGCGCTGGAGGATTTTCCCGTACCCAAGCTGATTGTGCAGCCCATCATTGAAAACGCAGCCGTCTACGGCATGAAACGAAGCGACCGGCTGTTCATAGGCCTGTCCGCCTATTGCGAGGGGGATGAGGTGGTGCTGCGCGTGACCGACAACGGGCCGGGCATCGAGCCTGAAATGCTCCGGCAGCTCAAAAGCTGCCTGGCGGACGCCAGCGCCGAACGGGGCGATCATTTCGGCATCATGAACGTGCACGAGCGCATCCGCCTCATCTACGGAGACCGCTACGGCATTTCCATCGTTTCTCAGGTGGGGCAGGGCACAACGGTCCTGCTTCACTTTCCCCAAGATAGCGCAAGGAAAGGAGACCTATCGTGATTCTGCGCGTATTTATCGTCGAGGATGAAGAAATGATCCGCAAGGGTCTGGTCCATACCATCAACTGGAGCGACATGGGCTGCATGGTGGTGGGCAGCGCGGCCGATGGCCGCAGCGGCTTGAACAGCATTTTGCAAAAGCGGCCGGATGTGGTCATCACCGACATCCGCATGCCCGTGATGGACGGGCTGGAAATGCTGGAACGCGCCCTTGCAACGTATTCCTTCCGTATCATCCTGCTGACGAGTTACGCGGATTTTGACTATGCGCGCCGGGCGATTGCCCTGCGTGCGTGCGATTACCTGCTCAAGCCTCTGGATGAGGACAAGCTGGCTTCGCTGATCAGCCGCATCCATTCCGAGGAGGAAACCGCCAAGCAGGTGCGCCGCCTGATGCCGCTGCTCAACGGCACATGCAAGTCCGCCTCTCTGGCGCTGGAGGACATCCGCGAGCAGGATGCCTATGTGGATGTGGCCCTCAAGCGCATCGTGTCCCACAGCGAGCAGCGTCTGTGTATCGAAGGTCTGGCCGAGGAGATGGGCATCTCCGCCAGCTACCTAAGCCGCCGTTTCAAGGCGGTTACGGGCCAGACCTTTCTGGACACGCTCAACATGCAGCGCGTTCAGCAGGCGGTGGCGCTGCTTCACGAGGGATCGCGCACTTCCGAGGTGGCCGAAAAGACCGGCTTTACCGATTACAAGCATTTCTGCTCCGTGTTCAAACGCTGCACGGGCCTTACGCCGCGGGAATACCTGCGGGGCTGTACCTGTCCGGCCCCCGCCCCGACAGATGATCTTCAGAAAGGATGATTTTTCATGACCAAAGCACAGATTGCCTCCATGATTGACCACACGCTGCTCAAGGCGTCCGCCACCCCGCAGCAGATTGCCCAGCTGTGCGAAACGGCCAAATCGCTCCATACCGCCAGCGTATGCGTAAATCCCTGCCATGTGGCGCTGGCGGCACGGCTGCTTGAGGGCAGTGGTGTAAAGGTATGCACGGTGATCGGTTTCCCTCTGGGGGCCAACACCACGGCCGTGAAGGCTTTTGAGACCAAGGACGCCATCGCAAACGGCGCAGACGAGGTGGACATGGTCATCAATATCGGCGCGCTCAAGAGCGGCGACCTGGCCCTGCTGGAGAGCGATATCCGCGGCGTGGTGGAGGCGGCCAACGGCACGCTGGTGAAGGTTATCATCGAATGCTGCTACCTGACCGATGAGGAAAAGGTGCTTGCCTGCAAGGCCTGTGTCAACGCGGGCGCCGACTATGTCAAAACCAGCACGGGTTTTGGCACCGGCGGGGCCACCGTGCCGGATGTGCGGCTGATGAGGGCTTCCATCCCCGATACCATGAAGGTCAAGGCCGCCGGCGGCATGCATAGCTGGCAGGAGGCCCTGGACATGGTCGAGGCGGGCGCCAGCCGCCTGGGCACCAGCTCCACACTGGCCATCCTGGAGGGCGCGGACCAGTAAGCGTTCGTTTCCCGGCCCGGCTTCCGGCCTTTCCGCGCCCGGACGGCATGGTCCGGGCGCTTTTTGTCGTGTAGCCGGGCTTGCAACACAGCCGCGCTTTTGATATAATCAGGCGAGATGTGTAAAACCGTTTTGTTTCAATAAGGAGGGCGCTCTATGAGATGCCAGTTCTGCGGTTATCTGGACAGCCGCGTGATTGATTCCAGGCCCACGGAGGAGGGCAGCTCCATCCGCCGCCGCCGCGAGTGTCTGCGCTGCGGCAGGCGCTTTACCACCTATGAGAAGATCGAAACCTCGCCGCTGATGGTGGTGAAGAAGGACATGCGGCGCGAGCCCTTCAACGCCGACAAAATCAAAAAGGGGCTTCTGCACGCATGTCAGAAGCGCCCGGTGAGCATGAAGGATATCGACGCCATTGTGGAAAAGGTGGAAAAGCAGGTCTATTCCTCCGGCGAGGACGAGCTGTCCTCCCGCCGCATCGGCGAGGCCGTGATGGATGAGCTCAAGCTCCTCGACGAGGTGGCTTACGTGCGCTTTGCCTCGGTCTACCGTCAGTTCACCGACGTGAGCAGCTTCATGGACGAGCTCAACAAGCTGGTGCTGGAGGGCAAGGCCCGCGCCAAGGAAAGCAAGCCTTCCGGGGAATAAGGGCGTTATTCTCCGGCTAGCGTCAGCACGTCCAGGTCGTTTGGCACGTGCAGGTCGCCGCCGTAGTAGGCGCACCCTTCCTGCGTATAGAGGGCCTTTCGCTGCGCGAGGCGGCGGTCCTCCGTGTGCCACAGCACCAGATGGGGAATGCCCAGTCGCTGCGCAAGCTCGCAGGCGTCCTTGACGGTGGAGTGGTGCTTTTCATAGGGCTTGAAGCGCTCGCGGTCGCTGTAGAGGCAAAACGCCTCGCAAAGCAGCCAGTCCGCGCCCTGCACATAGGCGGCGCACGCGGGGTTATAGGGCTCGTCGCCCAGGCAGCAGAGCTTTCCGCCGCCCGCCAGCTCCAGGGTGAATCCCATCTGTTTCATCTTTGTGGAATGAATATCGAAAAACGTAACCTGCCGGCCCAGGATGGTTTCCGTCTGGCCGTCGGAAATATCGCGGAAAAGGATGCGGTCGCCGATGCGGTCCGTCATCTTTTTTTGCAATGTGATGCGCGCCATCTGGCACAGGCCCTCGCGCACGGAGGGATCGCACCAGATGGTCAGCCCGCCCTCGTAGCGGCCTGCGTTCATGGCTGCCGCCGCCATGCGCACCACCCACACCGCGCCCAGCAGATGATCGCTGTGCGCATGCGTCAAAATGAGGTGGTGAATCTGTTCCAGGCCCACGCCCGCCTTTTCCAGCTGGCTGAGGATGCCGTTGCCGCCGCCCGCGTCGCACAGCAGGTAGCCCTGCGGCAGGTCCAATAGAAAGCAGGTGTTGTAGCAGCGGGTCACGGCGGCGTTGCCCGTGCCCAGGGCGATCAGGCGGTCCATTCAAACGTCCTCCTTATGTGTCGCTTGATATGTCTTAATGTCCCCTGCGCGGGGCAGTTGCTTGTTTCGGGCGATGTGTTTACTCGGCGCCCTGCAGGTACCGCTCGCCCGTATCGGGCAGAAGCGCCACAATCAGCTTGCCCGCGTTCTCCTCCCGGCGTGCCAGTATCGTGGCCGCGTGCAGCGCCGCGCCGGAGGAGATGCCCGCGAGCACCCCGTCCAGACGCACCAGCGCCCGGCGGGCCGCGAAGGCCTCCTCGTCCGTCACGGGGATCACCTCGTCGTAGGCGGCGGTGTTGAGCGTCGCCGGCACGAAACCCGCGCCGATGCCCTGCAGGCCGTGCGGGCCCGGTGCGCCGCCCTCCAGCACCGCGCTCTTTACCGGCTCCACCGCCACCACGCGCACCGCGGGATTCTGCGCCTTCAGATATTCGGCCACGCCGGTCAGCGTGCCGCCGGTGCCCACGCCCGCCACGAAGATGTCCACCTTGCCGTCGGTATCCTCCCAGATTTCGGGGCCGGTGGTGCGGCGGTGCACCGCGGGGTTGGCCGGGTTGGAGAACTGGTCGGGAATCAGGCTGCCCTCAATCTGCTCATGCAGCTCCTGCGCCCTGGCGATGGCGCCCTTCATGCCCAGCGCCCCATCGGTCAGGACCAGCTCGGCGCCGTAGGCGCGGATCAGCGCGCGGCGCTCCGGGCTCATGCTGTCGGGCATCACGATCAGCGTGCGGTATCCACGCGCCGCCGCCACCCATGCCAGGCCGATACCCGTGTTGCCGCTGGTGGGCTCGATGATGGTGCCGCCCGGTCTGAGCGCGCCGCTTGCCTCCGCCGCGTCCAGCATGGCGCAGGCGGTGCGGTCCTTGACGCTCCCGGCGGGGTTGAACGCCTCCAGCTTGGCGGCAATCGTGGCGTTGAGGCCGTTTTCGCGGCAGTAGCCGGTCAGCGCCAGGAGCGGGGTGTGGCCGATGAGCTCGGTCAGGCTGCGATACATCTTCATCGAAAGGACGCCTCCTTATTTGCAAAACCATGGGATTGATTAGGATGATAGGCGCAAGGCGGCCGCTTGTCAAGCCGTTCCGTCAAAAAAGCCACGCGGGCTTGAAAGGCCCGGCCGCGGGTGGTATGATAGCGGGAGAGCGCGGCATGCGCAACTGCCAAGGAGGAATGCCCCATGCAAAGCAACCTGACCCGCGAGCAGGCCCTCGCCCTGCTCAAAACCTATAACAAGGAGCCTTTTCATATCCAGCACGCGCTGACCGTGGAGGGCGTGATGCGCTGGTACGCCAATGAGCTGGGCTATGGCGCCGACGCCGATTACTGGGCCACCGTGGGCCTTCTGCACGATATCGACTTTGAAAACTGGCCCGAGGAGCACTGCCAAAAGGCTCCTGAGCTGCTGCGCCAGGCCGGCGTGGGCGAGGATATGATCCATTCCGTCTGCTCGCACGCCTACGGCCTGTGCTCCGACGTGGAGCCCGTGCACGAGATGGAGAAGGTGCTCTTCGCCGCCGACGAGCTGACCGGCCTGATTGGCGCGGCGGCGCTCATGCGCCCCAGCAAGAGCGTGATGGATATGGAGGTCAGCAGCGTCAAAAAGAAATTCAAGGACAAGAAATTCGCCGCCGGCTGCTCGCGCGACGTGATCGCCGAGGGCGCACAGCGCCTGGGCTGGGAGCTTACGGACCTGATGGACCGCACGCTTCGCGCCATGCAGAGCTGCGAAGAGAGCATCCGCAAGGAGATGCAGGGCTGACCATTCTGCTGAGCGCCGGCGGGCTGTTGCCTGCCGGCGCTTCTTTAATTTGCAGCGGCGCGCATCACGCCGCCACTTGTGGCGAAACTGTAAAATCCGCGCGGTTTTCTGTCATTTCAGAGCGGAACGCTTGACAAGCGTTTGTTAGCCGGCTTATAATCGCACCATTCCAACTAAAGGAGGAACCCCAAACCTATGCAAACCCAGCCTCCCAGGAGGAAAAAGCGGCGGAAATGGCCGTGGATTTTGCTGGTGCTCGCGCTGCTTCTCATTGCCGGGCTGACCCTGTCGGCGCGCAGGACGGCGGCCCAGTCCCTTACCGAGGAAATCGCCCAGCGGCGCGACATCGTCACCTATTATAGCTTTTCCGGCAGCCTGATCCCCGTGACCGACGAGGTGCAGACCGCCAAGGACACCCTCAAGGTGAAGGAGCTCTATGTGAAGGAGGGCGACCGCGTCGCGGAGGGAGACGCGCTTTTGCGGGGAAGCGACGGCACCCGCGTATACGCCGCCTGCAGCGGCACCATCGAGGAGCTTTACGCCCAGCTGGACGACACGCTCCAGCCCGGCAGCCAGATTGCCCGCATCGTGGACTACGACGCGCTGGAGGTGAGCGTGGATGTGGACGAGTACGACATCGACGCCATCCAGGAGGGCAAGCAGGGCGAGGTGTACCTCAACGCGCTGGACGTGAGCGTACCCGGCACCGTGACCGAGATCGCCCGCAACGCGACCACCGAATCCGGCGTGAGCTACTACCCGGTCAAGCTGGAGGTGGAGGCCGCCCAGAACGTGCGCAGCGGCATGAGCGTGGAGGTGAACATCCTCAACCAGCAGGCGCTTGGCGCTGTCAGCCTGAGCCTGGACGCCCTGAGCTATGACGAGTATAACCGTCCCTTTGTGTACCTCAAGGACGCCGAGGGCAAGCTCACCGCCCAGTACGTGGAAACCGGCGTGAGCGACGGCCAGTACATCGAAATTCTGTCCGGCGTCAGCGAGGGCGACGCGGTCTACTACCAGACCAACGACCTGGCGCGCTTCTTCGCCATGCAGCAGCGCATGATGGGCGTGGAAAGCAGGTAGCCATGGACAGCGAAGCGACGTTTTTTCAAATGACGGGCATCACCAAGTCCTACTGGATGGGGGACGAGTGGTCGCCGGTGCTGCGGGGCATCGACCTGACCGTTCGGGAGGGCGAGTTTTTGAGCGTGCTGGGCCCCAGCGGCTCGGGCAAGAGCACGCTGATGAACATCATCGGCTGTCTGGATACCCCCACCAGCGGCGAGTACATCCTGCACGGCCGCCGCGTGGACGACCTGGCCCCCGACGAGCTGGCGCGCATCCGCAATCAGGAAATCGGCTTCATCTTTCAGTCGTTTCAGCTCCTGCCCCGGCAGGATGCCCTGAGCAATGTGGAGTTGCCGCTCATCTACGCGGGCATGCCCCGCCAGCAGCGGCGCGAGCGGGCGGCGGAGATGCTAAGGCGCGTGGGGCTGGAAAACAAGATGGACCACCTGCCCAACCAGCTTTCCGGCGGACAGCAGCAGCGCGTGGCCATCGCCCGCGCGCTGGCAACCAACCCCACCATTCTGCTGGCCGATGAGCCCACCGGCGCGCTGGACCAGAAGACCGGCCATCAGGTGATGGACCTGTTCCACGAGCTGCACGATGAGGGGCGCACCATCATCATGATTACGCACGACCGGCATATTGCGCAGAACGCCTCGCGGCTGGTTCGCATTCTGGACGGCGTGCTTTCCGAGGGGGCGGAGGACGATGCTTAGGGAAAGCCTGCGCATGTCTCTTTCCAACATCCGCGGCAACAAGATGCGCTCCTTCCTCACGGTGCTGGGCATCATCATAGGCGTCATGGCCATCATCGCCCTCATCACCGTGATGCAGAGCGCCACGGGCGAGGTGACCGCCCAGTTCGAAAGCCTGGGCACCGGCAAGCTCAGCGTGCAGGCCATGGGCACGCCGCTCAAATGCGGCCTGACCGAAAGCGACCTGGACGGCATTCTCGCCATTGACGGCGTGTCGGGCATCTCCCCCACCCTGTCGCAGGAGCTCAGCGTGGTGGCGGGCGGCGAGGTGCTGGAGGATGTGCTGGTCGAAGGCTACGGCTATGCCTGGTTCCGCCGGGAGAACGACGCGGTCTCGCGCGGAAGGCCCTTGCTGCCCGCCGACCAGGAGCAGCGCAGCCGCGTGTGCCTGATCGACAGCGACCTGGCGGCCGCGCTGTTCAGCGGCGTTGACCCCATCGGCCAGACGGTGCTGGTTCAGGGCACGCGCTTTCGCATCATAGGCGTGCTCAAGGATGCCGACGTGAGCGACGTGATGAGCCAGATGCAGGCCGGCGATGAAAACGGCAAGCTCATCATGCCCTACACGGCGTACATGCGCCTGTTCGGCGTCAAGGGCGTCACCTCGCTGGAGGTGTACGTGGACGACACCAGCCGCACCGACGAGGTGACCGACAGCCTGGAGGCCGCGCTGGAGGCTGCCTTCAACTACCGCGAGGACAGCTATACCGTCATCAACATGGAAAGCCTGCTGGACGTGATGGATACCATGATGGGCCTGATGACCAACCTTTTGGTGGGCATCGCCAGCATCGCCCTGCTGGTGGGCGGCATCGGCATCATGAACATGATGCTGGTTTCCGTCACCGAGCGCACCAGCGAAATCGGCCTGCGCAAGGCCCTGGGCGCGCGTCCCCGCAGCATTCAAATCCAGTTTCTCATGGAGAGCATCATCCTCTCCCTGCTGGGCGGACTGATCGGCGTGGTGCTGGGCCTGATGGTAAGCATGCTGCTGGCCGGCCTGATGGACATCGCCTTCGTGCTCTCCCCCGGCGCCATCGCGCTGGGCGTGGGCTTTTCGCTGGCGGTGGGCGTCGTCTTCGGCTGGGCCCCCGCGCGCAAGGCCAGCAACCTCAACCCCATCGACGCCCTGCGCAGCCTGTGAGCACAAAGGAGGGCTTTTGGAATATGAAAAGGATCGTTGCTTTGGCGCTGGCGGCCTTTCTGGCGCTGGCCGGCGCAACCGCGCTGGCCGAATCCTCCGAAACGCTGATTCTGACCGCTACGGTGGAAGGCCTGGACCCCGTCGTGCTGGCCGCGCCCGCCAGCGGTCTGCTGGCCCCTTTCAGCGTGCGGGCCGGGCAGCTGCTCGCCTCCGGTGAGACGGTCTTTACCGTGGAACCGCAGCGCGTGTATGCCGAAATCGACGGCACGGTCGCGGATGTGTACGCGCAGGCGGGCGAATCGGCCGACGCGGCCGTAAGCCGCTACGGAGCGGTGCTCAGCATCGAATACGCGGACCGCTACCAGATTGAGGCCACCAACCGCACCGGCTACAACACCGTCGAAAATCGCGACCTGCGGGTGGGCATGCCCGTCTACCTGCGCTCGGCCAATGAAAAGCATTTTGCCGACGGGCGGATCACCGCCGTAAACGGCTCGCAGTTCACCGTGCAGGTGCTCGGCGGCGATCTGGTCTTTACCGAGGACGTGAAGATCTACCGTGAGCCGGACTATGGCAACAAGACCCTGCTGGCCCGCGCGGAGCTGTCCATCGTGCAGCCCTATGCCGTGTCCGCATCCGGCACCGTCACCGACATGGCCGTGCAGCTGGGCGACGTGGTGCATCCCGGCGACTACCTGTTCAGCTATGTGCCCGACGTGCTGGACCCCGCGCTGCGCGGCGCGCAGAACCCCACCTCCGTCACCGCCCCGCAGGCGCTGATCGTGACGGAGGTCAGCGCCGTACCCGGCGCCAGCGTGCAGAAGGACCAGGCGCTCCTGACCGCCATCCCCGCCGGAACCTACCGCCTGAAGGCGCAGGCCGCGGAGGGCGATGTGGGACGCATCGCCGCAGGGGATGAAATGACCGTCACCTTCGATGAGCTGGACCTTGCCCCCGTAACGGCCACCGTGACCGCCGTGGACCCCCTGGGCGACAGCGGCGAGGACAGCAGCCGCTATACGGTGTGGCTGGACTTTGAAGCGCCCGAGGGCGTGCTGCCCGGCATGCACGCCACCGTGCAGGGCCTCCCGTCCGCTTGACCGGGACGCCCCGATTGGATTATACTGAATTTACCGGGCTGCCTTTTTTCTCTTCCGCAGTCCTTTCTCCCGCGTTTCGCGCCCGTTTGGATGATGAAGAAGGAGGTAGATAGATTATGACGCAAACCAACCTGGACCGGCTCAAGGCATATGCGGACGCGCATGCCCAGCTCCTGACCGACAACTGTTCGATCAACCCGGAGCTGTATCAGACCTATGGCGTAAAGCGCGGCCTGCGTGATCAGAAAGGCCGGGGCGTGCTGGCCGGCCTGACCAACATTTCGGAAATCGAAAGCAACAAGCAGGTCAACGGCGAGACGGTTCCCTGCGAGGGCCGCCTGTTCTACCGCGGATACGACATCACGGAACTGGTGGGCGCCGAGGCGCGGGAACACCGTTTCGGCTTTGAGGAAATCGCCTACCTGCTGCTCTTCGGCGAGCTGCCCACGCGTGAGGAGCTGATCGGTTTCCAGCGCACGCTCGCGGACAGCCGCACGCTGCCCACCAACTTCGTGCGCGACGTGATCATGAAGGCCCCCAGCCGCGACATGATGAACTCCCTGAGCCGCAGCGTGCTGACGCTGGCCAGCTATGATGACAACGTGAGCGACGTGTCGCTGGCCAATGTACTGCGTCAGTGCCTGATGCTGATCGCCGTGTTCCCGCTGCTGGCGGTCTACGGCTACCACAGCTACAACCACTATGAGCGCGACGAAAGCCTCTACATCCACCGGCCGGACGACAGCCTCTCCGCCGCGGAGAACCTTCTGCGCATGCTCCGCCCCGACAAGTCCTATACCGACCTGGAAGCCCGCGTGCTGGACCTGGCGCTGATCCTGCACATGGAGCACGGCGGCGGCAACAACTCCACCTTTACCACGCACGTCGTTACCTCCTCCGGCAGCGACACCTACAGCGTGGTTGCGGCGGCACTGGCCAGCCTCAAGGGCCCCAAGCACGGCGGCGCGAACATCAAGGTGGTCGAAATGATGGCCGACCTCAAGCAGACCCTTAAGAACCCGCACGACGAGGGACAGGTGGCCGACTACCTGCATAGGCTCCTGAGTCGCGAGGCGTTTGACCGCAAGGGCCTCATCTACGGCATGGGCCACGCCGTCTACAGCATCAGCGACCCGCGCGCCACCATCTTCCGCGGCTTTGTGGAGCGCCTGGCCAAGGAGAAGGACAAGGAGGAGGAGTTCTCCATCTACGCCATGGTGGAGCGCATGGCCCCGGAGATCATCTCCCGCGAGCGCAAGATCTACAAGGGCGTCAGCCCCAACGTGGACTTCTACAGCGGGCTGACCTACAGCATGCTGGGCATCCCGGAGGAGCTGTTCACCCCCATCTTCGCCATCGCGCGCATCGTGGGCTGGAGCGCCCACCGGCTGGAGGAGCTGATCAACATGGACAAGATCATCCGCCCCGCCTACATGAGCGTGCAGGACCGGCGCGAGTACGTGCGCATCGACGACCGGGGCTGACAGGATAAGCAGGCGAAAGCGGAATAGCGAAACAAAGGCCCGGCGGAACGGTTTCCGCCGGGCCTTTTTCGCCAAGCCCTGCAGTTTTGTCGGCGGCGGGCGGGGCTCGCTTCGCGGTCGTCCCATCTGAATGGACGGGCGTGCCGACTGCAGCTGCATGTGTCTGTACCGTTTTTTTCTGCCGCCAGGGAGCAGAGGAAAAAGCCTGCCGGCCTTAGCGGCTGCACGCCCGTCTGCCGGAAAGAAAACGGCCTGCGGCCTCAGCGGACCGGGGTATACTCCATTTCGGAGGGTTGCTCCGTCGTCTCCAGCTTCATAATGACAGGGCGCAGCCCGTCGTTGCAGCTGCAAATGGCCACGCCCGGCTTTCTGATCCAGTCTCCATAATAGAATGTTTCCCTTCCCGCCCCATGGGCCAGCGCGAACACATACTGATAAACCGCCTTCCATGCCTCATCGCAAAAACCTTCCGGCCTGGCATAGTCCGCATAAAAGACCTGTCCTTCTTTCATCATGGGGCAGGCCGTCAATCCAACCGCGCCATATTCGTCCGCAAGTTCCTTGTCAAACGTTGTTTTGAGAATGGTGATCTTCACTTTCTTCATTCCAAAGAACCGCCTTTCCGATGAATCCTGCAGGCCGAGTATATCACAGCGGGCCCCGCTTTTCTATCGCCGGATTTCGCCCGGCCTTCCATGCCTCCGGCGCCTTTGGCGTGGAACCGCTCCCCCTCCCGCATGAAAAAAGGGCCCGGCGGAAGTCCTTCGCCGGGTCCTGTCTTCTGTTTTTGGATCACACGATGCCCTGGGCCATCATGGCGTCGGCCACCTTGAGGAAGCCCGCGATGTTGGCGCCTACAACGTAGTTGGTGGGCTTGTCGCCGTATTCTGCGGCGGCTTCGGCGCACTTCTCAAAGATGCCCTTCATGATGCCCTTGAGCTTCTCGTCCACTTCCTCGAACGTCCAGCTCAGGCGCTGGCTGTTCTGACTCATCTCCAGGGCGGAGGTGGCTACGCCGCCGGCGTTGGCCGCCTTGCCGGGAGCGAAGAGAACGCCGTTTTGCAAAAACAACTCGGTGGCCTCCAGCGTGGAGGGCATGTTTGCGCCCTCGCCCACGGCGAAGCAGCCGTTGGCGATCAGCGCCTTGGCGCCTTCGGCATCCAGCTCGTTCTGGGTAGCGCAGGGCAGGGCGATGTCGCACTTGATGGTCCAGATGCCCTTGCAGCCCTCATGATACTCGCTGCCGGGCACGCGGGCCACGTACTCCTTGATGCGGCCGCGCTCCACTTCCTTGATTTGCTTGACCACGTCAAGGTTCACGCCGTTGGGATCGTAGATATAGCCGTTGGAGTCGCTCATGGCGACGACCTTGCCGCCCAGCTCGGTGATCTTCTCGTTGGCGTAGATGGCCACGTTGCCACTGCCGCTGACGACCACGGTCGCGCCCTGGACGGTCTTGCCGTTGGCCTCAAGCATGTTCTTGACAAAGTAGCACAGGCCGTAGCCGGTGGCCTGGGTGCGGGCCAGGCTGCCGCCGTAGGTGAGGCCCTTGCCGGTGAGCACGCCCTCGTAGAGACCGGTCAGGCGCTTGTACTGGCCGTAGAGGAAGCCGATTTCCCGCGCGCCGGTGCCGATATCGCCGGCGGGCACGTCGGTATCCTGGCCGATGTGGCGGTAGAGCTCGGTCATGAAGCTCTGGCAGAAGGCCATGACCTCACGGTCGCTCTTGCCCTTGGGGTCGAAGTCGCTGCCGCCCTTGCCGCCGCCGATGGGCAGGCCGGTGAGGCTGTTCTTGAGCACCTGCTCAAAGCCCAGGAACTTGAGGATGGACAGGTTCACGCTGGGATGCAGGCGCAGGCCGCCCTTGTAGGGGCCGATGGCGCTGTTGTACTGCACGCGGTAGCCGCGGTTGACCTGCGTGCGGCCCTGGTCGTCCACCCAGGGCACGCGGAACATGATGACCCGCTCCGGCTCCACGAAACGGTCCAGCAGGCCCGCCTTTTCATATTCCGGGTGCTTGTCGAAGACGGGAGAGAGGCTCTCCAAAATTTCGGTAGCCGCCTGAAGAAATTCGCTCTCATGGGCGTTGCGCTGCCTGAGGCCCTCAAGCACGCGGGAGGTGTAAGCATTCATCGGCAAAACCCCTTTCTCAACATTTCAAATCTGACAGTCGGTTTCGCAAAGCTGCATCGCTCCCGAAACGACTTGTGTATTATAGCACAGATTTGCGGCCAGAAAAAGCAAATTTTGCAGGATGAAGGGCCTGAAATTGCATTTGTTTTGTATTGCCTTATGCGGGCGACAGGCGCGCCTTGCCGTCCTCCCCCTGGCAGACGCGCAAAAAGGCGTCCGCGTGCGCGTCGGCGGCGTCCTGGCGGTCGGTGCAGGTGAGGAGGGTCTGCACGCCTTCGGTGCTTTTGAGCAGCGCGCCGCGCCGCCGCACATCCAGCTCGCTGAACACGTCGTCCAGAAGCAGCGTGGGCGGCTCGCCCATCTCGGCTTCGATCAGGCGGATCTCGCCCAGCTTCATGCTCAATACCGCCGTGCGCACCTGCCCCTGGCTGCCGAAGGCGCGCAGCTCCCGCCCGCACAGTGTCAGGCTCACGTCGTCCCGGTGCGGGCCGAAGGAGGTAAACAGGCGCTGGATGTCCTCTCCGCGCGTGCGTTTAAGGCCCGCGAGCATGTCCCGGCAGGGCGCGTCGGACCGGCTCAGGGGGCCGGCGTAGGCCAGGGAAAACGTCTCGCCCGGCGTTTCGGCAATGGCCGCATACTGCTCGGCGGCGCTCCGGCTGAGTTCCTCCAGGAACCAGCGCCGCGCGCCGACGATGGGCACGCACGCGGCCGCAAGCTGCTCATCCCAGGTGTCGAGCTGATTGGCAAAGTCGTTGACCCCGGTGAGCCGGTTTTGCTTGAGCAGGGCGTTTCGCCGCTCCAGCACGCTCAGGTAGGTTTTCAGCGCCCGCAGGTAGCTGGGCCGGATCTGGCTGAGCTGCATATCCAGAAACCGTCTGCGCGCCACCGGCCCGTCCCGCACGATGCGCAGGTCCTCGGGCGAAAACATCACCGTCGTGGCATGGCCCATCAGGTCGCCCACGCGCTGGGCGGGCTTGCCGTAGAGCAGCACCCGCTTCCTGGGCTTTTCCAGCGGATAGAGGCGCACCTCCACCTCGTGCGCGCCGTCCAGCCGCCGGGTCTGGCCATGCACAAGCGCCACATTGGCGTCCGCGGCGATCATCTCCCGGTCGTTCGTGGTGCGATGGCTGCGGCCTACCGATAACAGGTGCATCGCCTCCAGCAGGTTGGTCTTGCCGCTGCCATTGGGGCCGTAGAGCACCGTAATGCCCGGATGCGGCGAAAGCTCCAGCGAATCATAGTTGCGGAAGCGGGCCAGCCGGAGGGAGGTGAAGCGCATGGAGGAAAATCCTCCCTTTCACAAGAATGATAAAAACAGTATAGCACATTTTGCGTCCATTGTGCCACTTGTGTTTGAGGGGCGCTTTATGGTAGGATAGGCATGTTTGATTTTTCATGTTCAGGAGGGAAGTAGGGCCATGCTGCGCCTTCATCAGTTGGAGCTGTCGCTGGATGACGCCGCCACCTTTGACCCGTCGCGCCTGCGGGCGCTCTGCGCGCAGCGCCTGCACATCAGCGAAAAGGCCATCGCCGAAGCACACCTGGTCAAGCGCAGCGTAGATGCCCGTAGCCGGGGCGGGGTGCATTTTTCCCTGACGGCGGATGTCACGCTGGCCCAGGGCGGCGAGGCGGAGGAAAAGCGCCTGGCCTCCCGCTTCAAGCCCAATCAGGTCACGGTGATCAGCGGGCCGGCCGGCGGGGAGACGCCGGACGTATTCGGCCTGAAGCTCGCTCCCTGGCCCGCGGGCAAGGGGCGGCCGCTGGTGGTGGGGGCAGGACCCGCGGGGCTGTTCTGCGCGCTGGCGCTGGCGGTGCGCGGGGCGCGGCCCATCGTGGTGGAGCGCGGCAAGCCCGTGGAGGCCCGCGCGCGGGATGTGGACCGGCTGGAAGCCTGTGGAGAGATAGACCCCGAAAGCAACGTGCTTTTCGGCGAAGGGGGCGCGGGTGCGTTTTCGGACGGGAAGCTCACCTGCGGCCTGAACAGTCCGCACATCCGCACGGTGCTGGGCACGCTGGTGCGCTGCGGCGCGCCGGAGGAGATTCTGGTCGCCCAGCGGCCGCACATCGGGACCGATGAGCTTCGGCGCGTGCTGGTGGGCGTGCGCGAGGCACTGAGGCGGCTGGGGGCGGAGATTCGGTTTGAAACCTGCCTGACAGGCCTGATCCTGCACGAGGGACGGGTGATGGGCGCGCGCCTGACCGGCGCCGCGGGCGAGGAGGAACTGGCTACGGACACCGTCTGCCTGGCCATCGGCCACAGCGCGCGCGACACCTACGAATGGCTTTGCGCCCTGGGGCTGCCCATGCAGCAGAAGCCCTTTGCCATCGGCGTGCGCATCGAGCACCTGCAGCGCGACATCGACCGCGCGCAATACGGCCCCTCGGCGGGACACCCGGCGCTGCCTCCGGCGGAATACAAGCTTAACGCGCCCACGCCGGACGGGCGCGGGGTGTACACCTTCTGCATGTGCCCCGGCGGCCGGGTCATCAACGCGTCCAGCGAGCCCGGCGGCGTGAACGTCAACGGCATGAGCCGCCACGCACGCGACGGGCGCAACGCCAACGCGGCCGTGCTCGTGGGCGTGCGCCCGGAGGATTTCGGCGGGGAGCATCCGCTGGCGGGCGTGTACCTGCAGCGGCGCATCGAGCAGGCGGCCTTCCGCTGCGCGGGCGGCGCGCTGCGCGCCCCCTGCCAGCGCGTGGGCGATTTTCTCGCCGACCGTCCCAGCGCCTCGCTGGGAGGCGTGGAACCCACCTATCTGCCCGGCGTGACGCCGGGGGATATGCGCGCCTTTTTGCCGGGCTTCATCACCGATAACCTGCGTCTGGCTCTGCCCAAACTGGGCCAGCGCCTCAAGGGCTTTGATCACCCCGATGCCCTGCTCACCGGTCCTGAGACGCGCTCGTCGGCGCCGGTGCGCATTCTGCGAAACCCGCGCCGGGAGAGCGCCATCGCCGGTCTGTATCCCCTGGGGGAGGGCGCGGGCTACGCGGGCGGCATCGTCTCCGCCGCGGTGGACGGGCTCTGCGCGGGCATGGAGATCGACTAAATCAACGAACGGAGGTACTGCCATGAATACCAAACGCCTTGTGACCGTCGCCGTCCTGATTGCCCTCTATACGGTGCTGAGCCTGTTTTCCGCAAACCTGGGGCTGATCAAGCTCACCTTCGAATCCTTCCCCGTGCTGGTGGCCAGCCTGATGTTCGGCTGGGTGGACGGCCTGCTGGTGGGCGCGGTGGGTGGCTTCCTCAACCAGATGCTCACCTACGGCTTTACCGTGACTACGCTGATGTGGATTTTTCCCAACGCCGTGCGCGGCCTGCTGGTGGGCCTGTACGCCAAAAAGCACGGGCTGAACCTGTCCATGAAGCAGACGGCGGGCATCGTACTGGTCACCAGCCTGCTGGTGACGGCGCTCAACACCGTGGCCCTCTATATCGACAGCCGGATCTTCCACTATCCCATCAGCCTGACCGTGGGCGCGATCGCGCTGCGCTTCCTTTCCTCGGTGGTGATGGCCGCCATCTATACGCTGGTCACGCCCCGCACGGTAGCGCTATTGCGAAGCGCCAACGCGGGCGCCCGCAGCAATCACGAATGAAAGGCGGAGCGGTATGATTCGCGGCGTTCTCTTTGATATGGACGGCGTTTTGCTGGATACCGAGCGGCTGGGCAGCCGCCTGTTTGAGCAGGCATGCGTCCGGCGTGGCTACGCCGTGCCCGAAAAGCTGTTCCTTCGGATGCTGGGCTGTACGGCGCAGGCGGGGTTCGACGTTCTGCACGAAGCCTTCGGGCCGGATTTCCCCTGCCAGGCCGTCATGGATGAGATGCATCAGGGCATTTTCCACACGGCGGTCACCATCGGCCTGCCCACCAAAAAGGGGCTGGCGGAATGCCTGGCGGGGCTTCGGGCGCGATCCCTGCGCCTGGCCCTGGCCACCAGCACCGACCGCGCCATCGTCGAGCGCTATGTGCAGGCCACGCCTGCGATGCAAGATGCGTTCGACGTGATGATCTGCGGCCCGGAGGGCGGACGCAGCAAGCCCGAACCGGATATTTACCTGGAAGCCGCGCGCAGGCTGGGGCTGGACCCCGGCGAATGCCTGGGCGTGGAGGACAGCCGCAACGGCCTGCGCAGCCTGACGGCCGCCGGCTGCATCAGCGTGATGATCCCCGACCTGCTCCCCTACGACGACAGCCTGGCGCCCTATGTGAAATACCGGCTTTCGGATCTGGGACAGCTGTGCGGGCTGGCGGACCGGCTCAATCTGGAGGCGCGGGCGCGGTCATGACCGGTCTTTCGGGCCGTGATGCTGTCTGCGCTTATGAAGCAGCCAGACGATCAGCCCCGCGCCCAGCGCGAGCAGCGCCGCGCCCAGGGCGATCAGCGGCCAGTTTTGCGCCGTGATCCCCGCCCACACCAAAAGGACGGTCACGCCGGCAAAGAGCACCAGCAGGACGCCCGCCAGCGCAAGCCGGGCGTGCAGCGACTTTCTTCGCGTATCAACGGATTCCATCGTGCCTTCAAATATCAACTCAAGCGCCAGCTCGATCAAATCATCCAGCATGTGCTCATACCCTCTCCTGTATTTCCGGGCGGCTCCGGTTCCCGCAGACGCGGGACGGGGCCGCTTCGCTTTCATCATACCATGGGACCAACCCCTTTTCAAGGCATCCGCGCGCCCTTTTCAAGGCATCCGCGCGCCCGGCGTTGCAAAGTGTGGTAAAAACATGTATAATGAAAAATGGTCCTTTGCATCATGCCTGCCTTTTGGCAAAGCGAGGTGATTGGCGGCCTTGGGCCGTACCTATGAGCAGCAAGGATAAAATGCTTATCACAGGCGGTCATCCCCTGATGGGAGAGATCACCGTCAGCGGCGGCAAGAATACGGCCGTGGCGGTCATTCCCGCCGTGCTTCTGTGCGACGAGCCCTGCACCATTGAAAACCTGCCGGACATCGACGACGTGCACGCCCTGATTGAGATTTTGCAGAGGCTGGGTGCGGAAACGGAGTATGTGCCGGGCAGATACCTCACCGTGGACCCGCGCGGCGCAAACGGCTATCGCGTGCCTTTTTCGCTGACCAAGCGTCTGCGCGCCAGCTACTACCTGCTGGGCGCGCTGCTGGGGCGCGGCGGACGGGCCGAGGTGGCCTATCCCGGTGGATGCGACATCGGCAGCCGGCCCATCGACCAGCATTTGAAGGGCTTTTCGGCGCTGGGCGCGCAGATTGAGGACCGGGGCGGCATGGTGTATGCCAACGCGGAGCGCCTGCTGGGCGGCGACGTGTTTTTCGACATGGTCACCGTGGGCGGCACCATCAACGTGATGCTGGCCGCAGCCCGCGCCGAGGGTACCACCGTGATCTACAACGCGGCCAAGGAGCCCCACATCGTGGACCTGGCCAACTTCCTCAACAGCATGGGCGCGCGCGTCAAGGGCGCGGGCACGGATGTGATCCGCATCCGCGGCATGCAGCATCTGCACAGCTGCACCTATACGGTCATTCCCGACCAGATCGAAACCGGCACGCTGATGATCGCCGCCGCCGCCACCCGCGGGGATGTGACCATCCACGGCTGCATTCCCACGCACATGGAGGCCCTCACCGCCAAGCTTTTGGAGATGGGCGTGCGCGTCACCGAAAATGATGACTCCATCCGCGTCCGTCCCCAGGGCGAGCAGCGGGCGGTCAATGTCAAAACCCAGGTCTATCCCGGTTTCCCCACCGACCTGCAGCAGCCCATGACGGCGCTTCTTTGCATGGCGCACGGCACCTCCACCGTATGCGAAACCATCTTCGAGCAGCGCTTCAAGCATCTGGACGAGCTAAGGCGCATGGGCGCGCACATCAAGCTGGTGGATCGCACCGTGCTCATCGAGGGTGTGCGCGAACTCTACGGCGCGCCTGTGACCGTGACCGACCTGCGCGCGGGCGCAGCGCTGGTGGTGGCGGGCCTGATGGCCAAGGGTGTGACGGAGATTTACGAGACGTCCTACATCGACCGCGGATATGAGCGCATCGAGGAGAAGCTGCGCTCGCTGGGCGCGGAGATTCGTCGCGAAAAGATATGACGTTCCCGCGACGATGGGAGGTGGTGTTTTCTGTACGACCTCAAGCCCTTTGAGCTGCTGGGCCTCAAGCCCGGGGCTGACGCGCAGGAGGTGCGCGCCGCGTACCGCCGGCTGGTCAAGGCATGTCACCCCGACCAGTTTCAGGACCCCCAGCGTCAGAAAGCCGCGCAGGAACAGCTGCTTCAACTCAACCTGGCCTACGAGGCGGCCCTCAAGCTGGCATCGCAGCACCGGGTGGGCTTCAACCTGATTTCGCAGGAGGAGGCCAAGCACTTTGCCCAGCGCCTGATTGATCAGGGCAATCTGGAAAGCGCGCTCAGGCAGCTGGCCCGCGCCGACGGCAAGGATGCGGACTGGTACTTTTTGCAGGGAAAAATCCTCATGGGACTGCGTCAGTATGAAACCGCCCACCAGAGCTTTCGGGAGGCCGTGCGGCGCGATCCCGACAATCACAAATACCGCGAGGGCGCGCTGGATGCCGCGCTCGCCATGAAAAAAAACCGTCCCCTTGCACAGAAGCTCAAAGATGTGCTGGGGCGCAAATAGCACGCAGGATGTCGCAGGGCAGGCTGAAGAAAAGCCTGCCGGTTTTTTTTGTGCACCGCTCCGCCATCCTTCGCGCCGGGTTTCGACATATCCGCCCATCCGTGTGCACTATACTAATGGCATGTCAGGCAAAGGGAGGCGCGGCTTGTGGTGCACGCGGAGGCTTATTTTCTGTGGAATGCGGCCATGTGTCTGTGTGCGCTGCCGCTGGGCGGCAAGCTGGCGGGCCTGCCCGCACCGGGACGGGGCGCGCTGGCGGTTTCCGCCGCGCTGGGCGGTGCGCTGGCGCTGTGCGCCCTGGTGCTTCCGCCCCTGCAGATCCTGGCGCTGGGCGGCCTGCCCTGCGCGGTGGCGCTGTGCTTTCGCACGCACGGCCCGGGGCCCTGCCTGCGCGGCTGCGTGTCCACGCTGGGCGCATCGCTTATGCTGGGCGGCGGGGCGCAGGCGCTCGTCACCCGCGGCATCCCCGCGCCGTTTGCGCTGATGGCCAGCGCAGGCGTGGCGCTGCTTACGTATCTTCTGGCCACTTTGCTGCCCGGTACCCTGTGCGACGTGCGGCAGGTGGAGCTGCGGGTGGACGGAAACGCCGTGATCCTCCCCGCCATGCTGGACAGCGGCAATCTTCTGCGCGATCCCGTGACCGGTCTTCCCGTGCTGGTGGTGCCGCGCAAGGCGGCGCGGCTGCTGTTCCCCGGCGTGTATGACCTGAGCGACCTTTCCTCGCTGCCGCTGGGCTTTCGCCTGCTCAACGTGCGCACGGCGGCGGGTTCGGCGCTGCTGCCGCTGTTTCGGCCCGACGAATGCCGGCTGTACCTCAACGGGCACCCCTCGGAGGCCCGCCTGCTGGTGGCGGTGGCCGGCCCGGAATACGGCGGCGCACAGGCGCTGGTGCCCATGGCGGCCCTTTCGGCGTCCTTTTCCTGACGATCTACGGCCCGCGCATGCGGGGTGAGGAGGCACACGGTATGAATCAGTCACCCGAAAAGCTTCATTTGGCGTTTCAGCGGCTTCTGATGCGGCTTTTTCCGCAGGAGCTGTTCTACATCGGCGGTCCCGATCCCCTGCCCCCGCCCCTCACGCCCGAGGAGGAGCGCGCGCTGGCCCTGCGCCTGAAGGAGCACGACGAGGCCGCCCGGCGCACGCTGATCGAGCACAACCTGCGGCTGGTGGTGTTTATCGCCCGCCGCTTCGAAAATACCGGCATTCCGCTGGAGGACCTGATCTCCATCGGCACCATCGGGCTGATCAAGGCGGTGGGCACCTTCGATGCGGAAAAGAAGATCAAGATGGCCACCTACGCCAGCCGCTGCATCGAAAACGAAATCCTGATGTTTTTGCGCAAGACCTCCAAGCTGCGCCTGGAGGTGAGCCTGGATGAGCCGCTCAAGACCGACTGGGACGGAAACGAGCTGCTGCTCAGCGACGTGCTGGGGACCAGGCCGGATACGGTGTCGGTCAACCTGGATCAGGAGATTGAGCGCGAGATTCTGCGCGACGCGCTGGAGCATCTGGGCGCGCGGGAAAAGCGCATCATCATGCTGCGCTTCGGGCTGGGCGGCCAGCGCGAGCGCACCCAGAAGGAAGTCGCAGACCTGCTGGGCATTTCCCAGAGCTACATCTCCCGGCTGGAAAAGCGCATTTTAAGCCGCCTGCACACCGAGCTCAAGCGCATCGGATAACGGCCCGACCGTGCACAAAAGCCCAAAATGTGGTATACTAAGCCTGCCGGATATCGGCCAAATCACCAGCTTAGGAGCGCGCCATGAGCAAACGCATCGTACTGACCGGGGGCGGCACCGCCGGGCACGTGACCCCGCACCTGAGCCTGATTCCGCATCTGCGCGAGGCAGGCTACGACATCCACTACATCGGCACGGAAAACGGCATTGAGCACCAGATGATCGCCCGGTTTCCCGACATCACCTACCATGCCGTCAAAAGCGGCAAGCTGCGCCGCTATTTCAGCCTGCAGAACTTCACCGATCCCTTCCGCGTCATCTGGGGCGCGCTTCAGAGCATTGGACTCATGCGCCGGCTCAGGCCCGACGTGTGCTTTTCCAAGGGCGGCTTTGTGAGCGTGCCGGTGGTGTTCGGCGCCTGGCTGTGCCGCGTGCCGGCCGTATGCCACGAGAGCGACCTCACCCCCGGGCTGGCCAACCGCATCTGCGCGCGCTTCGCCACCAAAGTGGCGGCGACGTTCCCCGAATGCGCCCGCGCGCTGGGAAACAAGGGCGTGCTGACGGGCACCCCGCTCAGGCCGGAGCTGTTCCGCGGAAGCCGTGCGGCCGGGCTGGCGCTGGCTGGATTCGACGGACAGAAGCCCGTGCTGCTCATGACGGGCGGCAGCCTGGGCGCGCAGAGCGTCAACCGCTGCCTGCGCGAAGCCCTGCCGGAGCTGCTGGCACGCTTCGACGTTTTGCACCTGTGCGGCAAGGGCAATTTGGACGAAAGCCTCGCTGAAACGAAAGGCTACTGCCAGAAGGAGTTCCTTTCCGATGAGATGCCCGATGCGCTGGCCGTGGCGGACGTGGTTTTGAGCCGGGCGGGCAGCAACACCTTGAGCGAGCTGCTGGCGCTGCACAAGCCCATGCTGCTGGTGCCCTATCCGCTGGGGGCGAGCCGGGGCGACCAGATCGAAAACGCCAAAAGCTATGCCCGGCAGGGGTTGGCGCGCGTGCTGATGCAGGAGGACATGACCGCCCGCACGCTGACGGACGCGCTGTTCAAGCTCCTTGACGAGCGCGCGGAGCTGCTGGCGGCGCTGGAGGCGTATCCGGTCAAGGACGGCACGCAGGCGGTGCTCAGGCTGATCGAGGATGCGCGGAAAAAATAGCGATCTGGAAACGGGATTTCGCATAGAAAGGGACCTGCCCGATGCAGACGGGCAGGTCCCTTTCGTTTTGGCCTCGATGCTGTCAGCCCTTGACGGCGCCGGCCATCACACCGCTGACGATGTACTTCTGGCAGGTGAGGTAGAAGATGATGATGGGCAGAATGCTGATCATGATCAGCGCCATCACCGCGCCCAGGTCCACATGGCCGTAGCTGCCCTGCAGGTACTGGATGTGGATGGGGATGGTCTTGTACTTGGTGCGGTCCAGCACCAGGTAGGGCAGGAGGTAGTCATTCCACACCCACATGATCTCCAGCACGCCCACGGAGATGAAGATGGGCTTGAGCATGGGGAACACCACCGAGAAGAACGTGCGCATTGGCCCGCAGCCGTCGATGGCGGCGGCCTCCTCGATGGCCAGCGGCATGCCCTTGACAAAGCCCGTGAACATGAATACCGCCAGCCCTGCGCCAAATCCCAGGTAGATCACCGGAATGGTCCAGGGGGTGTCCAGGTCCAGCACGTTGGCCGTCTTGGCCAGCGTGAACATGACCATCTGGAAGGGCACGATCATGGAGAACACGCACAGATAGTACACCACGCGGGAGAACACGTCATCCACACGAGAGATATACCACGCGGCCATCGACGTGCAGATCAGAATCAGCGCGGCCGACAGGATGGTGATGACAAAGCTGTAGGCGACGGAGTTGATGAAGGGATATTCGCCCACGGTCATGCCGGTCTGGTAGTTGGCCCAGCCCACGAAGCTTTCGGCGTTGGGCAGGGCGAAGGTGTTGGTGTTGATGGAGGCGTTGCTCTTGAAGGAGTTGAAGAGCACGACCACGATGGGCATCATGTACGCGATGCTGATGAGCACAAACAGCACGGTCAGGATGTTCTTGCCGATGCGTTCACGCCGCATTACTGCTGCACCTCCCTGCTATGAGTGGCGCGCAGCTGGACGAGCGCGATGGCCGCCACCAGGATGAAGAACAAAACGGCCTTGGCCTGGCCCATGCCGCGGGAGTTGGAGTTGAGGTAGAAGGTGTTGTAGATGTTGAGCGCCAGCATTTCGGTGGAGCGGATGATGGTGCCGTCCGGCTGAAAGGTGAAGGGCTGGCCGCCGGTGAGCACCAGGTTCTGGTCAAAGAGCTTGAAGCCATTGGTCAGCGACAGGAACGTGCAGATGGTGATGGAGGGCATCACCGTGGGGATGGTAATGTTCCACAGAATCCGCCAGCCATTGGCCCCGTCGATCTTGGCCGCCTCGATCATATCGTCGGATACGGATTGCAGGCCGGCGATATAAATGATCATCATGTAGCCGATCTGCTGCCAGCACAACATGATGATCAGGCCCCAGTAACCGTAGGTGGCGTTAAGCACGATGGAGGTGTTGTAGCGGGACAGGAAGCCGTCGAAAATCATCGACCAGATATAGCCCAGCACAATGCCGCCGATCAGGTTGGGCATGAAAAACACGCCGCGGAACAGGTTGGACCCGCGGATGCCGCGCGTGAGGGCATAGGCCACGGCAAAGGCCAGAATGTTGATGATGACCAGCGACGTCACAGCCACCAGCGCCGTATAGCCGAAGGCGTGCACGAAGCTGGCATCCTTGAAGGCGCGGACATAGTTGTCCAGCCCCACCCATTTGGCGTTGCTGGTGGTGGTGAACTTGCAGAAAGACAAATAGAGTCCGTGAATGAATGGATAGAGGAATCCGATGCAGAATGCCGCGAACGTGGGCAGAAGGAAAATGGCGAAGCACCGCTGGATCGGGCGGCGGATAAGCCGGGAGTTGACCGCCGCGTTGCTTCGTTGCTTTTTTTGTCTCATAGCCGCTCCTCCGCTGGTGAAATGAAACCGGGGAAGCGGGGCCCATCCCGCTCCCCCGGAGCTGGCAGCGGCGCTGCCGGGAATCAGATTGCGATTACTGGTTGGCGTACTGGGTAGCCCAGCCCTGCACGAACGCGGTGACCACGTCGTCCCAGGAGCCGCCGGCGGAGTACTGGGTCATGGCAGCCACGACCGCCGCGCGCCAGGTATCCACGTTGGGGGTGTAGTTGAACGCCCAGCTGACCACGTACTTGCCTTCGTTGATGTAGTTGTTGGCATCGTTGAAGAACACGTTGTCGGAAGCCTTGGCGGCCTTGAAGGGGATGGGTCCGAACTGCTCGGCCATCATGGTGGTGCCCTCGTCGGAGGTGACAACCCAGTAGAGGAAGTCCAAGGTGGCCTTCTGGTCGGCCTCGGAGGCCTGGCTGTTCACGGCCCAGCAGTTCTCGGTGCCGCAGGCCAGACCGGCGTCTTCCTCGCCCTCAACGCCGATGTAGATCGGGATCATGACCAGGTCGGCGGGATCCATGCCGAACTTCTCGCCCGTCAGGTTGGCATATTCCCAGGTGCCGTTCTGATAGAACACGGCCTTGCCCTCGCCGAACTCGGCCAGCGCCTGATCGCCCGTGGCGGAAGCCAGCTGGCTGGGATCGGTGGCGCAGTTGTTGATGTAGAGGTCCCAGATCTGCTTGAAGTTATCCAGGTAGGTGCCCTTGATGGTGGCGGGCTGAGAGGTGATGCCGTCGTCGCGGAACTCGTAGTACAGGGGCATGTTGGCCAGGTGGCCGGAGAAGCGCCAGCTGGAGGAGCCGTCCATGCCGGAGGAGGTGAAGGCGTCGAAGCCCAGCTCGGCGGAACGGGCGTGGATGTCCTCCGCCACGGCCTTGAGGGTCTCAAAGTTGGTGATGTCGTCCACGGAGTAGCCGGCCTCTTCCAGCAGCGCCTTGTTGGTGATGATGCCGAACGCCTCGTAGCAGTAGCCCACGGCCAGGGCGTCGCCGTTCTCGCCGTAGAGGTTGAACTCCTCGGTGCTCAGCTCTTTATAGAAGTCGGTATCCTGCAGGGGCAGGAGGTAATCGGCCCAGGTTTCCAGACCGGCCTGGTTGCCGCACTGGAACAGCGTGGGAGCGGCGTCGCCCTTGTCCATCTCGGCGGTCAGGACTTCGGAGTAGGTGCCGGAAGCCGCAGTCACGACCGTGACGGGCACGCCGGTCTGCTCGGTGTAGGTCTTGGCCAGCGCCTGCCAGGCCTCATCGGCTTCGGGCTTGAAGTTGAGGTAGTAGACCTTGCCGGTCGCCTCGGCGGAAGCCGCGCCCGCAACCAGGGTCAGGCACAGCGCCAGGGTCAGAACCAGAGCCAACAGTTTCTTCATGAATGGAACACCCCTTTTCAATCTGTATGCGGCACGGGCCGCTTTTGAACCCATGTGCGAGGAAAAACGCGCAATCGTTTGCGCACACTTTTAACCTCGTACTATGCTCATATCATACCATTCGTTGTAGATGTTGTCAAGTGCTTCGCTTTTTTTTTGTGAAAAACATACGACCGGCTTTGGCATCCCGCATGTTTTTGATGGAAACGGTGCATGCTGATGGACGAAGGACACGCCGGTCGTTCCACGTGTCCGCGCAGCTTCCGGCGCAGGAAGAAAAGGAGTGAGGGCTTTTATGAAGAAACTGCTTGCCGTATTGTCCATTGCCCTACTGGTGGTAGGGGCGGTCACCATTTTCAGCATGGCCGAGGATACGGCCATTCCCCAGCCGTCCGCATCGGATGCGCCGGCACAAACGGCCTCGCCCTCTGTCGCCGGAGCCGGCTCGGTCTACTACCTCAACTTCAAGCCCGAACAGTCCCAGCAGTGGCAGGCGCTGGCCAAGACCTACACGGAGCAGACCGGCGTGCCCGTGACGGTGGTGACCGCCGCCTCCGGCACCTATGAGGACACCCTGCGGTCCGAGATGGAGAAGGCGGATGCCCCCACGCTGTTTCAGGTCAACGGCCCCGTGGGCCTGAAAACCTGGCGGGACTATTGCCTGGACCTGCGCGATACCGCGCTCTACCGCAACCTCAAAAGCGATGACTTCGCCCTCATCGAGGACGGGCAGGTGCTGGGAATCGCGTATGTGATCGAGACGTACGGCCTCATCTACAACCGCACCCTCCTGGACAAGTATATGGCGCTGGACGGCGCGGTGATTCAATCCGCCGACCAGATCAACAATTTTGAAACGCTCAAGGCCGTAGCCGAGGATATCCAGGCGCGACGCGAGGAGCTGGGCGTGTTGGGCGCCTTCACCTCCGCCGGCATGGACGCCAGCTCCGACTGGCGGTTCAAAACCCATCTGGCCAACCTGCCCGTATACTATGAGTACAAGACGGACGGCATTACCTCTACAGAGGCCATCAAGGGAACCTATCTGGAAAACTACAGACAAATCTGGGATCTGTATATTAACAACGCCACCTGTGAGCCCGCCGTCATCGGGGCGAAAACCGGGGAAGATGCCGCCAGCGAATTTGCGCTGGGTGAAGCCGTGTTCTACCAGAACGGCACCTGGGCCTACGCCGACTGCATTGCCGAGGGCCTGACCGACGACGACCTTGGCATGCTGCCCATCTACATCGGCGTGGACGGAGAGGAGCAGCAGGGCCTTTGCACAGGGTCGGAAAATTTCTGGTGCATCAACAAAAACGCAAAGCCTGAAAACATCGAGGCCACCAAAGCCTTTCTGGAGTGGGTCATCACCAGCGACGAGGGCCGTGACGCCCTGGCCAATCAGATGGGGTTTGTGACGCCCTTTACCACCTTTGATGCCGGCTATACCGCGCACAACGCCCTGCTGGACGCCGCCAGCGAGGATCTGGCCGTGGGGCACACGCCCGTGAGCTGGACCTTCCCCACCATGCCGTCGGAGGCCTGGAAGAACGGCGTGGGCGCGGCGCTTCTGGAGTACGCGCAGGGCACGAAGGAATGGTCCGCGGTGGAAACGGCGTTCGTGGACGGCTGGGCCAGCGAATATGCGGCGGCCAAAAAGTAAGGCATCTTTTGTAATGCCAGCGAACTGCGGGAGGAGATTGGCCGATGGAGCGGGATCTTGCAAAATACTGGCCGGTGTTTGTCCTGCCGACGGTGACCGCCTTTGCCATCGGCTTTCTGGTTCCCTTTGCCATGGGGCTGTACCTGTCGTTTTGCGACTTCACCACCCTGTCCAACGCCACCTTTGTGGGGCTTGGCAACTATGTGCGGGCCTTTGAGGATTCGGGGGGCTTTACGCATGCGCTGTGGTACACGGCGCTGTTTGCCGGCGTATCCACGGTGCTGATCAACCTGTTCGGGCTGACGGTGGCGCTGCTTCTGGTGCGTGGCTTTCGCGGCACCAACCTGTTCCGCACGGTCTTTTTCATGCCCAATCTGATCGGCGGCATCGTGCTGGGCTGGCTGTGGCAGGTCATTCTCAACTACGGCGTGCTCGCCCGCTACGGCGTCACGCTGGTCACCAGCGAATGGTACGGCTTCTGGGGCCTGATGGCGGTCATGCTGTGGCAGCAGGCGGGCTACATGATGATCATTTACATCTCCGGCCTGCAGTCCATCCCCGGTGACGTGAGCGAGGCCGCCGCCATCGACGGCGCGTCCGCCTGGCAGGCGCTGCGCTACGTCAAGCTGCCCATGCTCATGCCCTCCATCACCATCTGTACGTTTCTCACGTTGACCAATGGATTCAAGCTCTTCGACCAGAACCTTGCGCTGACGGGAGGCATGCCCTCCAACCGGTCACAGCTTCTCGCGCTGAACATCTACGACACCTTCTATGGCCGCGCCGGCTGGGAGGGTGCGGGCCAGGCCAAGGCGGTGGTGTTCTGCCTGATCGTGGTAACAATCGCGCTCGTTCAGCTCAGGCTGACCCGCACAAGGGAGGTGCAGCAGTAGCATGGCGGCAACTCAAAAACGGCGGCACGCCGCCGACGCAGCCCTCACCGCCGTTTTTTCCATGATATCGCTGGCCTATGTGTTTCCCCTGGCCATGGTGCTGATGAACAGCTTCAAGCGCAAGGCCTACATCAGCCGCGCGCCCTTTGCCCTGCCCAGCGGCAGCATGTTCGTCGGGCTGGACAACTACCGAAACGGCATCCGCCTGACGGATTTCTGGGCCTCCATGCTGTGGAGCCTTGTGATCACGGTGCTGTCCGTTGCGCTGATCCTGCTGTGCACCTCCATGTGCGCCTGGTACATCAGCCGCGTCCGAAACCGGGTCACCCACGGCATCTATCTGCTGTGCGTGTTCAGCATGGTGGTGCCGTTTCAGATGGTGATGTTCACCCTCTCCAAGGTAGCCAACGTTCTGGGCCTCAATACCCCCTGGACCATCCCGGTGATCTACCTGGGCTTTGGCGCGGGCCTGGCGGTGTTTCTCTTCACCGGCTACATGAAGGCCTGCCCCATCGCCATCGAGGAGAGCGCCACCATTGACGGCTGCTCCCCCCTGCGCACCTTTTTCCGCATCGTGCTGCCCATTTTGCAGCCCACGCTCATCTCCACCGGCATTCTGCAGGCCATGTGGATCTGGAACGACTACCTGCTGCCCTACCTGGTGCTGGATCTGAAGCGCTTCAAAACCATTCCCATCGCCGTGCAGTACCTCCGGGGCGGATACGGCAGCGTGGACATGGGCGCGATGATGGGCATGCTGGTGCTCGCCATCGCTCCCATTCTGCTGTTTTACTTCCTGTGCCAGAGGTATATCGTCAGCGGCATCATGGCGGGCGCCGTCAAGGGCTGACTCACACCAGCCCCATCGCCATTTCCACCAGCAGGGCCACCACCACCACCAGCGCGG
>CHCFC05602__coassemble_166_pt1 | contig 41954 bp, 42 predicted proteins | sample CHCFC05602__metabat2_high_PE_021 | metagenome-assembled genome bin CHCFC05602
GCCAAGCCCTGCGATTACGGCAAAGATTTCCATACGGTTGTTGGTGGTATTGGACATGTGGCCGGACATTTCCTTGACCTTGTCCTTATAGCAGAGCACACAACCCCATCCGCCGGGCCCGGGATTTCCGGAACAGGCGCCATCCGTGTAAAGCTGTACGGTCCGCTTGGGCTTGACTTGGGTCATAGCTTCCCTCTCCGATCTGCCGGGGTGGACATTTTGCGGTTCTTACGCGCACAGGCATCCATGGCTTCCAGAACAGCGCTGCGGAAGCCGTTCTTCTCCAGGGACTGGACCGCTTCGATGGTCGTGCCGCCCGGTGAGCAGACATTGTCCTTGAGCGCAGCGGGATGCTCGCCTGTTGTCAGCACCATCTTGGCCGATCCCAGCACCGCCTGCGCAGCCGCCTGAATCGCCATTTTTCTGGGCATTCCCAGACGGACTGCCCCATCCGCCATCGCTTCGATGAACATGTAGACATACGCGGGACTGCTGCCGCTGACGGCCACTACAGCATCGAAAAGGCGTTCCGGCAGCACCTGCACCACACCCAGCGTGGCGAAAAGCTCCTTTGCCCAGCCCAGCGATGCCTTGCTGAAGCTGTTCTCCTCGCAGAGTGCCGTAAATCCGGCGCCGACCAACGCCGGTGTATTGGGCATGACGCGCAGCACCTGAGCGCCGTTTTCGCGTCCGAGGATTTCCGTGAGCATGGCCATGGACCATCCGGCAGCGATGGAGATAATCTTTTTGTTATAGATATACTTTTGGATTTCCTCCAACACACCGCGCATATAAACGGGTTTGATCGCCAGGATGATAAACTCGCACTCTCTGGCAATCTGGACATTGCTCTCAGCCACGTTAACCGGATAGGAGGCGGTCAGGGCCGCAAGCTGCTGCTCGCTCACATCGTATACCATGGTTTCATACGGCTTGAGAAAGCCGCCCTGAAACGCACCGCGCATGATGGCGCAGCCCATGTTGCCCGCACCGATAAACCCAACCTTCATAGCACCGTCGCTCCCTTCATTCGAAAAAGCGGCGGACGTTTTGTCCGCCGCGGATCGCGCTTACGCTTTCGGAACTGCCGCTTCTACGGGCGTCGTTCCAACCTTTGCGTTTGCATCGCGGGGATGCTTGCGCACCTTCAAGGTAATGGCCTTCTTGGGGCACTTCTTAACGCACTCGCCGCAGCCGGTGCAGGCCTCGTTGACCTCGTGCACCTGCTTGAGCGCGCCGGAAATGGCCTCGAACTGGCACGTCCGTTTGCAGATGGTGCAGCCGATGCACAAATCACGGTCGATTTCAGCGATCTTGCGGTTATCGAAATCTCCCCACAGCGCACCGTTGGGACAGGTTTCAGCGCACATCATGCAGCCCGTGCACTTCTCACGGTCGATCACGGGCAGGTGGTTGACCATGGTGATCGCATCGAACTTGCAGGCATTCTTGCACAGCTCGCAGCCTACGCAGCCGATCTTGCAGTTGTCGCTGACCAGATTGCCTTCCTCGGCCGCGCGGCACAGAAGCCGCACGGGAACGGTCTCGGGCTGGAGGCTCAGCACATGCTTGGGGCACGCCTTGACGCAGGCCCCGCAGCTCTGGCACTTTTCGGGATCGACCTTGGCGATTCCGGAATGCTCGTCGATGTGGATGGCGTCAAACTTGCAGGCCCGCACGCAAGTGCCCAATCCCAGGCAGGCATATTGGCAGGCACGGTTTCCATCGTTGACCAGAGAGGCCGCCACACAGTCCTTGATGCCATGGTACGGGAATTTGGTCTTACAACGGTCGAGCGTTCCCTGGCACACGACGGTGGCCACTTTGCGGACTTCCTGAGGCGTTTCTTCCACGCCCATGATCTTGGCGATCTCCGCAGCCGCGGCGGCACCGCCCACCGGGCAGGCGTTGACAGGCGCCTTACCCGCGGCAATCGCATCCGCCAGCGCATCGCAGCCGGCATAGCCGCACCCGCCGCAGTTGGCGCCGGGCAGAGCATTGCGAACCGCATCACGCTTGGGATCGGAAGGAATTTCAAATACCTTGTTGGCTACGGACAGCAGCAGGCCCAGTATCAGTCCCAGACCGCCCAATACCCCTACGCCGATCAAAACAGCAGTCATTCGTGAGCCCCTCTCTTTCTTACTGAATCAGGCCCGAGAAGCCCTGGAATGCAAGGGACATCAGGCCGGCCGTAATCAGCGCGCCGGGGAAACCGTCCATCCATTTGGGCATGTTGCCCGTGGCCAGACGCTCACGGATGCTGGCAAACATCACAATGGCAATGGTGAAGCCGATGGCGGCGCTGGTGCCGTTGACAACGGACTCAATCAGGTTATACCCCTCGCGGGTGTTGAGCAGCGCCACGCCCAGCACGGCGCAGTTGGTGGTGATCAGCGGCAGATACACGCCCAGCGCCTGATACAGCGAAAGGCTGATCTTCTTGAGGGCGATTTCCACGATCTGCACCAGAACTGCAATGACCAGGATAAACGCGATGGTCTGCATGTACTCCAGATCCAGCGGAACCAGCAGGTAGGCCTGGATGAAGTAGGTGATGAGCGAGGCCAGCGCCATGACGAAGGTGACGGCCATGCCCATGCCAAGGGCGGTTTCCGTCTTTTTGGACACGCCCAGGAACGGGCAGATGCCCAAGAACTGTGACATGACAAAGTTGTTGACCAGCACGCTGCCGATCACAATCAAAAGCAGCTCATTCATGCGATCTCACCCCTTGCCTTCATTTGCTTGCGCTTGCCGATGTACTTGACGATGCCGTTCACAATCAGAAGCAAAATGCCCAGCGTGAGGAAGCCGCCCGACGGGGTGATGATGACCGACATGGGCTTGTAGGCATCGGGCATGATCTGCATGCCGAACCACTTGCCGCTGCCGATGATCTCACGCACGGAGGAGAGCAGCGTCAGCGAGCAGGTGAAGCCAAGGCCCATGCCCAGGCCGTCCACAGCGGATGGAAGGACAGGATTCTTGAAAGCGTAGGACTCTGCACGGGCGAAGATGATGCAGTTGACCACGATCAGCGGGATGTAGATGCCCAGCGTATCCGACATGGAAGGCAGGAACGCCTTGATGATCAGATCAATGATCGTCACGAAGGTGGCTATGACCACGATGAAGCCCGGAATGCGCACGCGCTCTGGGATGATGTGCCGCAGCGAGGAAATCACCATGTTGGAAAACACCAGCACGAACGTGGTCGCCAGGCCCATGCCTACGCCGGAAGAAGCGGCCGTGGAAATGGCCAGCGTCGGGCACATGCCCAAGAGCAGGCGGAACGTGGGGTTCTCATTCAAAAGGCCGTTGGTAAACACATGAAAGAGGGATTTGTTTTTCATGCCTTCGCACCTCCCTGCTTGGCCTCGCTCTTCTTCGCCTTCACGGGCTTCACCGCGCCAAAGGTGCGGGGCATGGTCCACTTGTCGATGAGCGGCGTGAGCACGTTCATGAACAGGATGGCGAAGGAGCAGCCTTCGGGATAGCTGTTGTTATAGGTACGGATGACGAACAGCATCACCGCGCAGCCGATGCCCATGATGACCTTGCCCCATTTGCTCACCGGGCTGGTGACATAGTCCGTCGCCATGAAGAAGGCGCCCAGCAGCAGGCCGCCGCTGAGAATCTGATACAGGGCGTTGTCCGTGCCGCTCTCCACGGAATAGATCACGCCGGTCTGAATCCAGAACAGGATGAAGGACGTTCCGATGAAGAACACGGGGATGCGCCAGTCGATGACCTTGCGCACGATCAGGTACACGCCGCCCAGAATCAGGGTCAGCTTGCAGGTTTCACCCAGCATGCCGGGCACGTCGCCGATGAAGAGCTGCCACAGCGAGTAGCTGCTGGAAACCAACGGCGTAGCCGAAGCGACGGCATCGACGGGAACGGTGGTCAGCCCGAAAAGCTGGCCGCCGGCCGGCAGGGCGGTAGCGGCGATGAGACCGGCCCAGGACAGCATCAAAATGGTGCGGGCCGCCAGCGCCGGGTTGATAAAGTTCTGGCCGATGCCACCAAACATCTGCTTGACCAGCACGATGGCGATGATGGAGCCGATCGCCGCCATCCACCAGGGGGCGTTGGCCGGCAGGTTGAAGGCCAGCAACAGGCCCGTGACCACGGCGCTCAGGTCGCCGATAGTACTTTTCTGATGAGCGATTCTTTCATACACCAGTTCGGAAAGAACCGCAAAGGCGACAGCCACGATCATCAGCGCCAGCGCAGGCGCGCCGAAGAACCAGATGGCCGCCAAAGCGGTGGGAATCAGGGCGATCACAACATCCCCCATCAGCCTGCGCGTGGATACGGAGGCGTCGCGCAGGAAAGGAGACGAAGATACGACCAGCTTCGTTTGCATATCAATGGGCTCCTTTCTTCGCGGCGGCTTCCTTGCGCCGCTGTGTGATGATGCGCTTGGCCACGCGGCAGCTCTGGGTCAGATTGCGCTTGGCAGGGCATGAGAAGGTGCATGCGCCGCACTCGATGCAGTTGAGGGCATTGAGCTTTTCCGCGGCTTCAAAGAGATCCTTGCGCACCGCGCGGTCGATAGCCGCGGGAGCCAGGTGCATCGGGCAGGCGTTCATGCAGCGCGCGCAGCGGATGCAGGGGCTTTCATCGGCCAGAGCGCCCAGCTTGTCCAACGCCACGATGCCGCTGCATCCCTTCGTAACAGGGATGTCCTCGCGGCTGATGGCCATGCCCATCATGGGGCCGCCGTAAATCAGCATCTTGGTTTCAGGCAGCAGGCCCTTGGAGGTATCCAGCAGCCATTCCACCGGCGTGCCGATGCGCACCAGATAGTTGGCGGGGTTTTGCACGCACCCCCCCACCGTGACCACGCGGTCCACGATGGGCCGGCCCTCGTAAGCGGCACGGCACAGCGCATGGCAGGTGCCCACGTTGGACACCACAACGCCGATGTCCAGCGGCAGTCCGCCCATCTTGACCGTACGGCCCGTCAGGGCATAAACGAGCTGTTTTTCACCGCCCTGCGGGTATTTGGTCTTCAGCGCCGTAACGCTGAACTCGCTATATTTCCCGCAGGCCTTGCGCATGGCTTCCACGGCGTCGGGCTTGTTGTCCTCAATGCCAATCATCACCCGTTCGATGCCCAGCACCTTCTGGATGATACGCGCACCGGAGACAATCTGATCCGCATGCTCCAGCATCAGCCGGTGGTCCGCTGACAGATAGGGCTCGCATTCCGCGCCATTGAGCACCAGCGTGTCCACCTTTTTGCCGGCGGGCACGTTAAGCTTGACCGCCGTGGGGAATGTGGCGCCGCCCAGACCCACGATGCCCATGCGCCGGGCAAGGTCGGAAAGCTCCTGCACGGTCATGGATTCAGGGTTGGCCACAGGGGTCAGCGGCACCCATTCGTCCTTAAAATCATTATCAATGATGACGCACATCTGCTGGGTGCCGTTTGCCAGGATGCAGGGCTGACAATCGACGACCTGACCAGAGATGGAGGCATGTACTGCGGCGCTCATCACGCCAACCGGCTCGCCGATCATCTGGCCCGTTTTGACGGTGTCCCCCTTACTTACCAACGGCTTGCAGGGCGCTCCGATATGCTGCTGCAAGGGGATGGCCACGCGCGACGGCTGCGGCGCTTCCACGATGGACAGCCCGGCGGTAGCCGCCTTGCCGCCTCTTCCCTCATGCGGATGAATTCCGCCGGGAAAATTGTGTACGGTGCTCATGCTCTCTCGTCCTTCCTGAACTGTTTTACCTGTGCGATTACGCCATACATTAGTATAGCACATTCTGCTTGATGGGGAAAGGTTTTTTTGAATTTCCCAAGCGCTTTATGTGCCCTTTTTCCATTTTTGGGCCGCAAGCAGCAGTGCGCGCGCGTGCGCCATTCCGCTTTCCTGCTGGCTTTCGGTCACGCCGATCAGCCGGGCCACCTCTTCTACGCGCCCCTCATCATCAAGCAGCCGCACCGTGGTATGGGTACGCCCCTGAGAAACCTGCTTCTGCACCAGATACTGCGCATCCGCCATGGCGGCGATCTGCGCCAGATGCGTCACGCACAGCACCTGGTGATAGCGGCCGATGGAAGCCATCTTTTCCGCCACAGCCTGCGCCACATGGCCGCTGATGCCGGTGTCGATCTCGTCAAAGATCATGCAGGGGATGCCGTCATGTTCCGCGCCCGCCGCCTTCATCGCCAGCATCAGCCGGGAAAGCTCGCCGCCGGAAGCGGTTTTGTCAAGCGGATTGAGCGGCTCGCCGGGATTGGGGGCGATGTAGAAGCACACATGGTCGTCTCCCCTGGGCGTGGGCACCCTTTTGCGGCCCGGCTCCGGCGGCTCAAAGACGCATGCGAAGCGCGTGCTCTGCATTCCCAGATCCCGAAGCTGCGCCTCCATAAGGCGCTCAAACCGGGCTGCAAGCGCCTCTCGCGCCTGGGTCAGCAGCGCCGCCTCGGCGCGGTACGCCTTGAGCTTTTCCTTATAATCCGCCTCAGCGCGCCGCAATCGGTCCTCCATGCCCTCCAGGCGGTTGAGCTCACTCTTCATCTCCTCGTGGTGCGCGGCCAGCTCGTCCGCCGACATGCCGTAGCGACGCTCCAACCGGCGAATCAGGTCCAGCCGTTCCTGCACGGCCTCGTTGCGTTCCGGATCAAAGCTTTCGTTCTCCAGCACGTCGCGCAGCTCGATGCCCATTTCCTCCGTTTCGTAGAACGCCGAGGACAGCCGGTCCGCCAGCGCCTTGTAGCGCGGGTCCAGCTCCTCGATTCTGCGCATGGCCTCCATGGCGTCACGCAGCTGGTCCATGGCGCTGGCTGCCCGGCCGCCGCCCATCACCGCCGCATAGGCGGTTCGTACTGCGCCGTCAATGCGCTCGGCGCTGGCAAAGCGGGCCCGTTCGGCCGTCAGGCGCTCCGTCTCCCCCGGCACAAGCTGCGCCGCATCCAGTTCCCGCACGCGGGTCTCCAGATATTCCTGCCGCTGGGCGCGCTGCTCGTTTTCCTTGCGAAGCGCGGAAAAGCGGCTGCTGCTTTCGCGCCACTGGCGGTAGCGCTCCTCCACCCGGCGCTTTTGCTCCCCAAAGGCAGCATCTCCGAAGGAATCAAGAAATGCCATGTGGTTTTTCGCATCCAGCAGGCTCTGGTGGGCATGCTGGCCATGCACGTCCACCAGCAGGTCCGTCAGATGGCGCAGAAAGGCCAGCGGAACAATGACCCCGCACACGCGGCACAGATTGCGCTCGCCCGTGGAGATTTCGCGCTGAATGCTGATCAGCCCGCCCTCGGCCTCAAGCTGCTGCTCAGCCAGCACAGCCGCCGCCTGCGGGCAGTCGGAAATATCCACCAGCGCTTCCACATAGGCACGATCGCATCCCGAACGGATCAGGCTCCGGTCGGCGCGCTCGCCCAGCACCAGGTTGATGCTGTCGACAATGATGGACTTGCCTGCGCCGGTTTCGCCGCTGAGCACCTGCATGCCTTTTTGAAATTCAATTTGAAGCTGCTCGATCAGCGCGATGTTGCGCACCGTCATGGACACAAGCACAGGCCGTTTCTCCTTTCCCCCGTGTTAAAGGCGTTCACCGGCGAATCATGGCATTGAGCCGCTCCATCACCGGGCGAACCTCCTCGACAGAACGCACGATCATCAGAATGGTGTTGTCGCCGGCAATGGTGCCCAGCACCTCCGGCCATTGCAGGCTGTCGATGGTTTCCGCGGCAATATTGGCGCTGGCCGGCAGGGTGCGGACGATGATCTGGTTATATGCGCTGACCATGCTGATGACCGTTTCGCTGAACATGCGGATCAGCCGCTCGTTCAGCCCGTTTTCACCCTTTTCGGCGGTGGCATAGCGGTAGCTGCCGTCGGGCGCAAGCGCCTTCACCAGCCTGAGTTCCTTGATATCGCGCGAAACGGTGGCCTGTGTCACCTGAAATCCCCGCAGGCGCAGCGCGTCAGCAAGGTCCTCCTGCGTTTCGATGCTTTTTTCCGCGATGATCTCCAAAATGGCAATTTGCCGCGCAGATTTCATGTACCTCAACGCTCCTTGTTAGCGAGTCCATTCGGACAGTTTAATGCGAATCGTGCTGAAGAAACTCTTGGGACCCAGGCGGATAAAGCGCGCCGCGTGCTCCGCCCTTGTGATGGTGAGCGTCTGCCCGTCCGAGAAGCTCCAGGGCTTTCGTCCGTCCACGGACACCATGGCGCTGTATCCCCCATCCAGCCGTACCGTGATGGTCTGGGCGGGCGATGTGACGACGGGCCTGTGCTGCAGCGAATGGGCGCAGATGGGCGTGAGCACCATGCACTCCACTTCCGGACAGACAAGCGGTCCGCCTGCCGAGAGTGAATAGCCTGTCGACCCAGTCGGTGTGGACACGATCAGTCCATCCGCGATAAAGGGGCCGACCCGGTCCCCATCCACCCATGCGTTGACGCCGATGAGCCGGGAGTAGCCTCCGCGGCTGAGCACCACGTCGTTGAGGGCATAGTCCGTGCGGTCCCCCATGGACGCTTTGAGCATCATGCGCGTCTCCAGGGTGTATTCGTCGCGGGCCAGGCGGGCGCAGGCCTCTTCCAGCCGATCCAGCTCCACCTCGGTCAGAAAGCCCACCCGCCCTACGTTGACACCCAGCAGGGGCAGGTTGTGACGGACGGCCAGCGCATTGGCGCGCAGCAGGGTTCCGTCGCCGCCGACGGAGACAACCGCCTCGCACTGCTCCGGCGTCCGCTCGCACAGCGACGCACCGGCATCTCCGCCCAGCCGTTCCCGAATCCAGGGCTCCGCCGCAACCGCGATATGCGCATGTTCCAGCGCCTGCAATACCCTGCCCGCCAGCTCCCTTGCGTCCGGCTTTCGCTGGTGCATGAGCATATAGACTGATTTCATATGCGGCTCCCCCGCCTTTCGCGCACAGTATAGCACGTTCTGCATAAATATGCAAGAATGCATGTTTATGCAGAATGTCGGTGTGTTCAGTTCAGTGTCGCGTGAGCCTGTTCCACCACCTGTGCGATGCGCTCCTGCGTAACGGCTGGCGCACCGGATGTATCGGGAAGCAGCTCCGCGATGTATTCGATATTCCCCTCCGGACCCGTCACGGGCGAAAAATCCACCTGTGACATCCGGTAACCAAAGCTGGGCGCAAAGGCGGCGACCTCCTCCACCACCTGCCGGTGCACACGTGGGTCGCGCACGACGCCTTTTTTGCCCACATTTTCCTTTCCCGCTTCAAACTGAGGCTTAATGAGAATGTAAAACCGCCCGCGATGCTCCATCAAATCCGCCGCGACCGGCAAAATGAGCCGCACGGAGATAAAGGATACGTCCATTACGGTGATGTCCGGCACACAGGGCACCTCGGCATGGGTCAGATAGCGCGCGTTGGTGCGTTCCAGCACGGTCACGCGCTCATCGTTGCGGATTTTCCAGTCCAGCTGGCCATAGCCCACGTCGATGGCATACACATGCCGGGCGCCGTTTTGCAAAAGCACGTCCGTAAACCCGCCGGTAGCCGCGCCGATGTCCATGGCCACCGCGTCCCGCACATCCGCGCCGAACACCCGCAGCGCCTTGTCGAGCTTCAGCGCTCCGCGGCCCACGAAGGGGTGCGCATGTCCGCGCACGGTCAGTTCCTCGTCCTCCCCCACCTTTTCGGAGGGCTTGAGCACCTTGACCTCCCGGCGGTAGACCTGACCCGCCATGATCAGCGCCTGGGCCTTTTCACGGCTGGGGGCCAGCCCCTGCCGCACCAGCGCCTGGTCCACCCGCAGCTTATCAGACACAGCACACGCCTGCCTCTCTGACCGTTGCGCGCACCGCCTGTGCGATGCTCTCGTCATCCAGTCCCACATCCTTGAGCAGATGGGCATGATCGCCATGCTGCACAAAGAAGTCCCCCACGGCCAGCGTGCGGATGCGCGCCGTGGCGCCAACGGCGGCGGCGTATTCCAGCACAGCGCTTCCAAAGCCGCCCATTGCCACGTGCTCCTCCAGCGTTACAACAGGGATTTTTCTGGCAAACAGTGCGTTCAGGCATGCGCCGTCCAGAGGCTTTACGGTGGATGCGTTGATCACCGACAGGTGGATCTCCTCGGCCGCCAGCCGTTCCGCCACACGAAGCGCCGCCGCCGTCATCGTGCCCGTGGCAACCAGCGCCGCATCCGCTCCATGGCGAAGGGTTTTCCAGCAGCCGATTTCAAAGCCGTCCACCGCATAGCCTTCCGGCAGGCATTCGGCGTTTTTGGGGTAGCGGATGGCGCAGGGTGCGCCAAGCCGCAGCGCCGCCGGAATCATGGCCTGCAGCTCGGCCGCATCGGCAGGGGCCAGCACCGTCATGTTGGGAATGTGACGCAGATAGGCGAAGTCATATAGCCCCTGATGCGACTGGCCATCCTCATTGGAGATGCCGGCCCGGTCCAGCATGAGCACCACGGGCAGCTTTTGAATGCACACGTCATGCAGTACCTGGTCGTACCCTCGCTGCAAAAACGTGGAATACACAAAGAAGAACGGCCGAAGCCCACCGGAAGCCATGCCTGCGCACAGCGTGACGGCATGCTCCTCCGCAATGCCCACGTCAAAATGCCGGGTGGGAAACGCCTGCTCAAACAGATGCGTGCAGGTGCCCAGCGGCATGGCGGCCGTAACCGCCACAATGCGTTCATCCTGACGCGCCAGATCAATGAGGGTGTGCATGGCAACCTCGCCATTGGCCTGACGGCTGCCGCCGCTGACCTCGCCGGTTTCCACCAAAAACGGCGGTGTGCCGTGAAAATCCTCCGGGCGCCGCTCGGCGCGGTTATATCCGTATCCCTTTTTGGTGGCGCAGTGAATGACCACGGGCTCATCCAGCTGCTTGGCCTGCCTGAGCATGTTTTCCACCGCGGCCAGGTTGTTTCCGTCGATGGGGCCGAGATAGCGGAACCCCAGCGCAGAAAAAAAGCCCTCATCCACGAAGATGCTCTTGATCATTCGCTTGGTGGTATGGATGATGCGATACAGCGGCTGGCCAAGGACGGGGATGCGGTTCAGCCGGCTTTTGACGCGCTTTTTGGTGCTGTTCCATCCCACGCTGGCGCGAAGGCTGGAAAGGTGCTTGCTCAAAGCGCCCACGTTCTGGGCGATGGACATTTCGTTGTCGTTGAGCACCAGAATCAGGCGGGTTTTGGAATTGCCGCAGTCATTCAGGGCCTCGTAACACATGCCGCCCGTCAGAGCGCCATCCCCCACCACGGCCACCACATGATGCTTTTCGCCCCGCGCGTCACGTGCGCGCGCAAAGCCCAGGGCGGCGGAAATCGCCGTGGAGGCATGCCCGGCTTCAAAGCAGTCGTATATGCTTTCGCTCCGGCGGGGAAAGCCCGACAGGCCGTTGTAGGTGCGCAGCGTATCAAAGGCCTCGTAGCGCCCCGTAATCAGCTTGTGCGCATAGGCCTGATGGCCGACATCGAAAAGGATTTTGTCCTTTGGCGTATCGAACACACGGTGCAGCGCCAGCGTAATCTCCACCATGCCCAGATTGGAGGACAGGTGGCCGCCGTTTTGCGATACCGTCTGAATAATCTTCGTGCGGATGTCGTCCGCCAGCTCCTCGCACTCCTCGCGCGAAAGGCCGCGGATATCCGCCGGGTCCTTGATCTGCGATAATTCTGCCATAGTGCTCCTTTGTGCGCCTCAGGCGTTTTTCAGCCCCGCTTTGCTTCCAGCCTTGCCGCCCAGCGAAATGTTGCTCAAAATATCGGAAGAATAGGCATAGTTGCTGTCGTCCTTATCCTTTTGCGCCTCCATGGCGCAGCGGACCATTTCATCAATCAGCCTGCTGTAAGGCAAGCCGCAGGCCTCCCACAGGTAAAACGCCAGCGAGCCGGGGATGGTGTTGATTTCGGTGATGTACAGGCCATCGGACGCGGCGTCGTACATGTAGTCGATGCGCACCACGCCCTTGCAGTCCATATCATTGAAGATATCGACGGAAAGGGCACGGATTTTGTCGCGCAGCTCCGGCTCGATGGGCGCGGGCAAAACGCGCTTGAGCGAGGCCATGCCCTTGGTGGAGCTTCCCGCCATGTATTTGTCCATAAAGGTCAGCAGGTCACCGCCGGAAATGGGCATTTCAATTTCGCTGGCCTGCGCCTTTCCGTCATAGCCAAGCACGGAGCAGTTCAGCTCCAGCGGGTCCTCCAGGCCCTTTTCCACCAGCACCTTTCGGTCAAACTCAAAGGCGAGCTTCAGCGATTCCTCCAGGGCCGCACGGTCCCTGGCCTTGGTCACGCCGATGGAGGAGCCCAGAGAGGCGGGCTTGACAAACACGGGATACGGCAGTTCCTTCTCGATCTGGTCCATCACCGCCGTGGGATCATCGTCCCAGGCGCGGCGCAGGAACCAGCAGCTCGGCAGCACCGGGAAGCCCGCCCCGCGGAAGTACTGCTTCATATAGACCTTATCCATGCCCATGGCGCTCGCTCCCACGCCGGAGGAGGCGTAGGGAATGTTGCACAGCTCCAGAAGGCCCTGAATGGTGCCGTCCTCGCCATGCATGCCATGGAATACAGGAATCACGCAATCCAACCGGGCCACGATCACCTCGCGGTCCTTGCCCAGCAGGCCCTTGCCATGCTCCAGCCGCGTGAGCGCGCCGGAGCCGGAGGTGATATCCAGATTGACGCGCACCACGCCCTTGCGGTTTTCGTCAAAGGGCGTGTAGGCGGAGATCTCAAACAGCGCGTCGCCGGTGAACCATTCGCCCCTTTTGCTGATATAGATGGGGATGATGTCGTAAAGCTGACGGTCGGCGGCGCGCATAAGCTGCACGGCGCTGATGATGGACACCTCGTGCTCACAGCTGCGGCTGCCGAACATCACACCCAGTTGAATCTTGCTCATATCCAGTTCCTCCAGTCAGGCTTCCTGATAATGGTCGGGAAGGTCGTTTTCATACAGGACGGTATCCGTTGGGCGGACCAGCCCGTGCAGCAGGCGGGTCGAATCGTCCAGGCTGTCCACGCGGTGGATGGACTCCTCCGGGAAGCCGGCCTCCTTCAGCCCTTCGATGATGGGCAAGGCGCGATTCTTTCCCACGATGATGGCGATGTCCACGCAGCCGGCCATTTCCCGGCCGAATTCACGGTTATATTCCGCCTCGCGCTCGCCCAGCTCCACCATGCCGGGGGTGATGATGATGCGCCGTGCAGGGAAGTCCCTGAGCACCTTCAGCGCAGCTTTGGCTCCCACAGGGTTGGAATTGAAAGCGTCGTTGATGATGGTGAAGCTGCCGGGGTGGCTGAGCAGCTCCAGGCGGTGCTTGACGGGAGAGAGCTTCTCCACGCCGTGCGAGATCTGGCGCAGCGTGAGCCCCAGGTCGGAAGCTACGGCTGCAGCCAGCAGGATATTCTGGATGTTGTGCTCACCCAAAAGCCGGGTATGGCACTCCACGCTGCCCACGCCGCGAATATGCAGCTGAAAGCGGCTGCCCTCCGCGGATACGCTCACCTCATCGCACCAGCAGTCGCAGATGGCCGGGTCCCGGCCGCAGAGGGACTTGGGCTTCTGCGTGCGGTCGTACATCTTGCGCACCCAGGCGCCGTCGTCATAGAAATAGGCGTGGGAACCCTCCGCGGGCAGGGCCTCGATCAGCTCATACTTGGTGGAGGCCACCCGTTCGATGGTCTTGAATGTCTCCAGATGCTGCGGACCCACCGAGGTAATGATACCGATGGTGGGATGTACCAGCCGGCACATTTCCTTAATGTCCCCTACGTGCCTTGCCCCCATTTCCCCCACAAACACCTGATGGGAGGGTGAGAGTTTTTCGCGGATGGTACGGGTGACGCCCATGGGGGTATTGAAGCTGGCAGGCGTGATGAGCGTGGGGTACTTTTCGCTCAAAATCGCCCCCAGGATATGCTTGACCGACGTTTTGCCATAGCTTCCCGTGATGCCGATGCGAACCAGGTTGGGATTGGAAAGCAGCTTTCGGCGCGCATCGCGGAAGTAGCATTCGCTGATGGCCTTTTCAATCGGCCAGGCCAAAAGTCCGCTCAAGGCCACCACCAGCGGCAGCGCAAGCGGCCACAGCGCAGGCAGCACCGCCCAGGGCGTGGCCGCGCACAATGCGCTAATGCCTGTCATCACCAAAAAAAAGACCGCATACAGCCGTTTGACGCGACCGGTGATCACGAATTTCTTTTTGGCGCTGCGCGGCGAAAAGGCCCTGCCTATCGCAAGCCCCGCTCCTGCCGACAGGGGGAGCAGCAGCACGGCCGCCAGAATTGAGGCCCACCGGGCACCGCCGCGCAGGGCCAGCAAGTCAAACCCGTAAAGCAGCACCAGCACCGCCGCCGTGGCGCAAAGGCCCGGCAGCAGGCTATGGACGCGATTGCGCTTGAGGGAGCGGAAATAGCCCGGAAACTGGTAGCTTTCCAGCTGAAAATAATGCAGGATGCCGCGCGCGGCGAACAGGCAGCAGCATACCGGTGAAAGCAGCGTAAGCCAGCGAAGGAGCGGCGTTGACAAACTCATGCCGTCTGACCTCCCCAAAAGAATTGCCTGACAATCGTCAAAAAGCGCTGCCATTCCTCAATGAAGGCAAAATGCGTCCGGCCCTCAAAGACCACCAGGCCGGCGTCGGGAATGGCCTTTTCCATCTGCTCGCCCATCCACAGGGGCGTTTCGGTATCCTCGCTGCCCCATACGAGGAGGGTAGGCGCCTGAACATCCTTGAGCAACGGGTACAGATCCTGCGAGATCACCTTGGAGAAGGTTTTGCGCATGTTTTCATTTAGCCGCACATAGTCGGCGGAACCATAACGCCTGCGAAGCGCGTCCTGCCAGCGCTCCACCGCTGGGCGCAGCAGCCCGAAGCGCTTGAGCGCGTTGAGCATGGCGTTCATTCGCTTGAAGCGGGCCTGGCGCTTCTTCTGCGTTTCCGTGAGCGGCTTGCGGATGCCCGCAGCTCCGGTAAGGACCATCTGGTCGATCTTTTCGGGATGATGCGATGCAAGATAAATGGCGACGCGCCCGCCGAAGGAATGCGCCACCACGCGCACCCTGGAAATGGAAAGCGATTCAAGCAGGCCGGCAATCTGTTCCGCATATTCGGGCACACCCCACGGCACCGGCGGTTCGCCGCTCTGACCGTGGCCGGGAAAATCCACCGTGAGCACATCGGCCTGCTCGCTCAGCCCTTTTTCAATAAAGGAGAAAATCGAGCCGTCGCACCCCCAGCCGTGCAGGAACAAAATGGTAGGGCCGTTTGCCTTTTCCGCCTTTGCATAGCGGTAAAACATGCGGCAGCCCTGAATCGTCGCCTCCAAAGAAGCACCACCCTTCCAGAACTTACCCCCGTATTTTACCCTATCTTATGCAAAAAGAAAAGCCGTAACCGCATTTTATCGTCTTTTGACATCCTCAGGGTCATATACGTAGCGCCGCTTGCGCTCGCTGATGGAAAACTCCTGACGGCACCACAGCGGCACATCCACAGTGGATTCCAGTATGCAGCCCAGCCGCTCACATGTGAGAATGCTGGGAAGGTTGTCCTCGTCCGTAGTGATGACGAAGGTTCTCATCCCAAGCTCGTGAAACACGGGCACGCACAGTCGGCAGGCATGCAGCGCGGCGCTGTGGCCGCGGAAGGGCGAATCAACATGGTAGCCGATGTGGCCCAGATAGAACAGGCTTTCGTCCTCTCCCACCCTCAGGGCGATTTCGCCTGCAGGCCCATGGGATATGCCGGGCATGACGATATCGAACACCAGGGACTTTGCGCCCCCCAGCTGCGCAACGTGCCCGCCGTATTCCCGCGGAACGAGGGCGATCAGCTCATCCTGCAAAAGCGCCTGTCCGCGCCGCCCCGCGCGGATAAACGAGTGCTCAAATTCGGTTTTCATACTTCCTGCACGGTCACCTTGGGCAAAAGCGTCTCAAAGTCCGGCCTGCGCAGCAGCTGGGTGCCGTCGGTCATCACGCTGGCCGCTCCGGCGGCTACGCCGCAGCGGAAGGAATCCGCCAGCGTTTCCCCGCGCGCCAGCCCTGCCAGCACGCCACCGATCATCGCGTCGCCTGCGCCCACGGTAGACCGGGCCTCCACCATCAGTGCGGGGGAAAAGAATGTATCCGTCCGGCTGACAAGCATCGCGCCGTATTTGCCCATGGAGATGATCACGTTCTGTGCGCCATATTCCATCAAAAACAGCGCCGCGTCCCGAAGGCCCCGCAGCGTGCGAAGCTCCTTTTTCATGATGGTCTCAATTTCCGGCAGATTGGGCTTAATCAGGAACGGCTTTTCCTTGATGCCATGCAGCAGCGTTTCGCCGTCGCAGTCCAGCACGCACCTTTTCCCCTCAAGCGCCTTCATGCAGCGCTGATAGGCGGTTTCCGGGCAACCCTCGGGCAGACGTCCGCTCAGGACCACATAATCGCTTTCGTCGGCCTTCTCCCTGAGCAGGCGCAGAAAGTCCTCCATCTGATCCTGATTCATCGAAATACCCGGTTCATTGAACTCCGTAACCGTTCGGGTGCTTTCATCCACCAGCTTCAGGTTGGTGCGCACCTCGCCGGGCATGGGCAGATAGTCAAAGGGCACGTCCTCCTGACGAATCATTTGGAGGAAGGATTCCCGCCCGCGTTCGCCCAGGCAGCCCACACAGCTGACCGGCACCCCCAGCCGCTTCAATACCACGGCCACATTGACGCCTTTGCCGCCCACATCCACGCGCACGTTGCGCAGGCGATTCAGCTCTCCCGGTTCCAGCGCCCCGACCGACGCCGTTTTGTCAAAAGAAGGGTTCATGCACACGGTGGTAATCATCGCGTCGCCTCCTTATGCTGCATGTCGATAATAGTACAACGGGACCGATGCAATGCGCGCATCGGTCCCAATCGGATGTGAAACAGCGAGAATTATTCCTCCTCGTCCTCGTCCAGCTTCGCGTTCTCGATGATCTTCTGGGCCACGTTGGAGGGAACCTCCTCATAGCGCTCGAAGGACATCGTAAACCAGCCGCGCGCCTGGGTCATGGAACGGAGGTCGGTCGCGTATTTGAACATTTCCGCCTGCGGGGCCTCAGCCACCAGCTGCTGCATGCCGTCCACCTGGTTCATGCCCATGATGCGGCCGCGACGCTTGTTCATATCACCCATGACATCGCCCATGTACTCGTCGGGCACATAGACCTCCACGTGCATGATGGGCTCCAGAAGCACGGGGTTGGCATCCATGCAGCCCTTCTTGTAGGCAATGCGGGCCGCCGTTTTGAAGGCCATTTCAGAGGAGTCCACCGGATGGTAGCTGCCGTCATAGAGCTTGGCATGCAGGCCCACCATGGGATAGCCGGCCAGAACGCCCTTGCGGATGTTCTCGCGCAGGCCCTTTTCCACGGACGGGATGAAGTTGCGCGGCACCACGCCGCCGACCACGGCATCCTCAAACTCGAAGTCAATGCCGGTATCGCCGATGGGCGAGAACTCAATCCACACATCGCCGAACTGGCCGTGTCCGCCGGACTGCTTCTTGTGGCGTCCCTGGACCTTGACGGTCTTTTTGATGGTTTCACGATAGGGAATGCGCGGGTCCTGCAGAACGGCGTTGGCGCCGAACTTGCTGGCCAGCTTGTTGCGGATCACATCCAGATGCAGCTCGCCCTGGCCGGAGAGCAGCGTCTCGGTGGTTTCGACGTTCTTTTCCAGCTTGATGGAGGGGTCCTCCTCCATGAGGCGGGCCAGACCGCCGAATACCTTGTCCTCCTCGCCCTGTTTGGCGGCGAACACGGCCTTGCTGATGCACGGAGCCGGATACTCAATCGGCGGATACTTGATGGGGCTGGCAGGATCGCACAGCGTATCGCCGGTGTTGGTGAACTGCAGCTTGGAGAACGCGCCCATGTCGCCCGCGTTGAGCAGCTGGGTTGCGATCTGCTTCTTGCCGCGCAGCACATAGATGCCGGTGACCTTTTCGGTCTTGTCGCAGCTGGCGTTATAGATGTTGCCGCTGCCGGAAGCCGTTCCGCTCATGACCTTGAACAGGCTCAGCTTGCCCACGAAGGGATCGGCGATGGTCTTGTAGACCAGGGCGCTGAAGGGCTGCTCGCTATTGCAGGCGCGCTCGATTTCCTCGCCGGTCTTGGGATTGACGCCCTTGTACACCGCACGCTTGGGAGAGGGCAGGAAGTCCGCCATCACGTCCAGCAGCTTGGCCACGCCCACGCCGGTCAGCGCAGAGCAGGGCACCACGGGGCAGATCTGGCCGGAGAACATGCCCATCTTGAAGCCTTCGATCAGCTCCTCGTGGGTGAGGGTGCCTTCCTCCAGATACTTCATGGTGAGGTCATCGTCCGACATCGCGGCGGCCTCAGTGATCTCTTCCATGGCCGTGGCAATATCGTCCGCCATTTCAGCGGGCACGGGGATCTCCTTGGGCTTGCCCTTGTTGACGCGCTCATACGCCTTGTTTTCCAGCACATTTACCACGCCATGATAGCTGGGGCCTTCGCCGATGGGCAAAAGAATGGGCACTACGCTGTTGCCGAAGCGCTCGCGCAGCTGGGTTTGAACCTTCATAAAGTCGGCATGGTCACGGTCCATCTGGTTGACGATAAACATCTTGCCCACGTTGTTCTTGGTGGCGTAATCCCAGGCCTTTTCCGTGCCGACGGCGATGCCGCTTACGGCGCTGACCAAAATCGCGGCGGTTTCCACCACGCGCAGAGGCCCCATCATCTCGCCCACGAAATCAAAATAACCGGGCACGTCGATGACGTTGAGCATCTTCTGGTTCCAGTCGATCGGGGCAATAGCGGCGCTGATGGAGATTTTTCTCTTGATCTCCTCCGCGTCGTAGTCGGTGACGGTATTGCCGTCCTCGACGCGACCCTGGCGGTCGATCGCTCCGGCAGCGAACAGCAGTGCCTCCATCAGCGTCGTTTTGCCTTCGCTGCCATGCCCCATGAGGGCGATGTTCCGGATGTCCTTGGTTTGATAGCTTGCCATTATGGATCCCCCTTGTTCTATTTGATTTTCGCATCCCTGCACGCCGCGCCGCGGACTTTCGGATAGGGACGGATGCCGCGAGATCTGTTGAATCACACGCAGGATGCATATGAACCGTATTTCAAACGATAATGATTATAACAGAAACCGGAGAAAAAGAAAAGCATAAACCTGAAAAATGGCAATCCGTTCCTTTACAGCCGGCCGCAGTAAAGGTATTTCACCTTCAGATAGCCTTCCAGATTGCCGTATTCGCTTACGGTGATGGCAGGCAGGTCCAATTCCTGCATGCATGCCAGCAGAATCGCAATGCCGTGAACCACAATATCCGCGCGCTGCGGCTGGAGGCTGGAAAGCGCCAGCCGTTTTTCCATCGGCATGGGCGCGAGGGTTTCCATGGCGGCAAGCACCTTTTCCCTTGTCAGAGAATAGCCGTGGATATGCTCACGCTGGTTCCAGGGAATTTCCTGAACCAGTGCGGCGCTGGTGGTAAACGTGCCGCCCACGCCCACCCACACCGGAGGCCGGATGGCGTCAAAGGCCGCGCGCTGGGGCAAGATGAGCTCCCGTGCTATCCGCACCACCGCATGCGCCTGTTCCACGCTCTGAATCGGATAGCGGCGGCACAGCCTGACCGCGCCCATTTGCAGGCTGACCGCTCTCTGAACCGTCGTGCCGTGCCCCACGGCGATTTCCGTTGACCCGCCGCCGATATCAATCAGCCCGGACGGCGCCCCGTCCGTCGCGCCAATGAAGGAGAGCTTTGCCTCTAGATCGCCGCTGCAGATTTCCAGCGATAGGCCGGTCGCTTCAAGGAGGGCATGCGAAAACGCCTCTTGGTTGGCCGCGTCGCGCACGGCGCTGGTTGCGAAGAGATGGACCTTTTCCGCCCCCTGCTCAAGAGCCTTGAGGCGGAAGGACTCGACGCTTTTGCAGGCCTTTGCGATCATATCCGCCATGATGTTTCCATCTCGGTCGAGCGCCGCAAAGACGCGAAGCCCTTCCCTGTAGCGTTTCAGCCTGAAAAGCCGCCCCTCATCCACGTCCGCAATCAGCATGCGCAAAGAATTGGAACCGATGCCAATGGCTGCTACCCGCATTCCCAGCACCTCATTTGTATCTGTTTTGCATTTTTTCACTTAAAAAACGGAAATACCCTCGCCGCTTTACCGCGAAGGTACTTCATCCTCGCCATATAGCGCTTCGGGATTGGTAATCACGAAGCGGATTTCATCGGGCATCATATAGCCGTACATGGTACGCGCCTGATTTTCAATGAAGGCGTCGGTGCCCACGGTTTCCAGTTCAGTTTTCAGGTCCGCCTGCTCGCCCTGCAGATCCGTCAGATGCATCTGCGTCTGATCGTAGGTGTCATTGAGCTCGTCGATGGTCTGGGAAAGCGTTCCGCTGTACCAGAAAAATGCTACCAGCACGCAGGCGGACACCGCAATCAGCACCCAGATGTTCATCGTCTTGCGCATAGCAGGTCGTTCCCTTCCAAAGCAGTCTGACTTGTAACATTCTGCGTCTGTAATGAGAATTCCTGCCTTCAGGACGGCTTTCCGTCCGACTTTTTTCTTTTTTTCAGCCAGGCGCCCGCCAGTCGCACAAGGCGGCCGATTCCCTGGGTGTAGATCAGCGCGCCCGTCAGGATGGCAAGCAGGTGATACAGGCGCAGCGTTTCATCACGCGAAAGAAGCATCATCCCCATCAGCGCAAAGCCGGCGGCGAGCATCATCAGCACATCCGCCAGCGGGCGCAGCGGCCCTGCCAGCACCGATGCGTCCAGGCAGGCCGCAAGCACCAGGCCCAGCGGCACCGCCGCCAAAAAGGCCTGCGCCTGACCGGCCGTTTCAAAAAACAGTTTCATTTTTTGCGCCACTTCCAGGCAAAGGCCCGCCTGGCCGCCGTTTTGGGCGATTCATAGATGACGCCGTCGATGTGGCCGTCGACCTCCAGCCGTCCATCCTCCAGAAGCAGTTTGGCGATGTGCAGGCCATCCCCCGTGAGAATCATCACGCCCGAATCAATTTTCAGCACGACCTCAGTCTCGTGAAAGCTGCAAACATCTGTTACGCCGGTTATCGCCGCGCGCCTCCGCTTGTCGATGGCGAGCGTGTGCGCACTGCGCACAGCACCGTCTGCTGCGTTCGTCGTTGTCATGTCCATGCCCCCTTCCAGGGAAGGGTATGCCATGCTTTTTTGAAAAAGAAGCCTTGACAGGGCACTTGCTTTGACGTATCATGCGTATACCAAAATATGATTTTGGTATACGCATGATCCTCAGGAGGTATGTTCCATGACCAAGCAGGTGCGGCTGTTGACCCTGTCTGCGCTGATGTGCGCCCTGATCATCATTTCCACGCTGTGGCTGAAATTCACCATTCCCGGTACGGACGTCATGTTCAGCTCACAGGTGTTTTTCGTGCTGCTGTGCGGGCTGCTGCTGCCGCCGCGCTATTGCTTTTACACGCTGGGCGCCTATCTCATGCTGGGGCTGGCGGGGCTGCCGGTGTTTACCGCAACCGTCGGGCCCGCCGTTATCGCCACGCCTTCCTTCGGTTACCTGATCGCCTTTCCCTTTGAAGCGGCGGTTACCTCCGCGGCCTATCAAAGGCTGACGGACAAAAAATGGGGGCGATATGCATCCGTACTCATCGGCGTAGCCGCGAGCTACGTGATAGCGCTCCCCTATGTGGCGCTCCTCAAAGGCGTGTATCTAAGCGCTCCCGTTCCTCTGGGCGTTTTGCTCAGCGCGTACTGCTTTGCCTTCCTTCCGCTGGATCTCGTAAAGGCGGCAATGGCCGCCGCCCTCGCCGGACGCCTCGAGAAGCCGCTTGGGCTGGCCGCCCTCAGGTCGCGGTAAGGGCCGCGTCAGGCGTTTTTCTCCTTGCTTTTTTCTTCCTTCACCAGCTTTTTGCGGGCGGTTTCAAAAATGGCGCCCACCACGCGCGGACCGGCATTGATCGCAATGGCCGCGCCGATCTGGAACTGATACACAGGAGGATAGCCCACCTTCTTGGTCAGTTCCTCGGCCAGCTCGTCGCGCACGGTGGTATCGCTGCCATAGACCAGGCTGTAGGGCGTGTTTGGCTCCATATCGTCATCCACCATTTTCACAAGCTCCTTGATGAGCTTCTTTTCGCCTCTCGCCTTGCCTACCGTGGAGATGACATGGTCCCATACCTGCATGATGGGCTTGATGCCCAGCGCCTCGCCCACAAACACGGCTGCGCCGGGAATCCGGCCCGACTTGCCCGCATATTTCAGGCTGTAGAGACCGAAATATACGCGCTGCTTTTTCAGCTGCCGGTCAATCAGCTCCAGCACATCCTCGACCGGGGTGCCCATCTCCAGCTTCTGCGCCGCCAGAATCGCCGCATAGCCATATCCGCCCGAATAGCTGGCGCCATCGAACAGATGGATGCGCAGCTTTTCCTGTGCACCCTCATTTTCCTGGTAAAAGCGTTCGCGGGTGCTGACGGCATTGAAATACGTCGCGGACCCCTTTGAATTAATCAGCAGCAGAATCAGGTCGCGGGTACCGGCGGCAAGCTCCGACTGAAAAAGTTCCTCGAACACATAGGGCGTGATCTGCGAAGTGACGGGAATGCCGTCATAGGCCTCCATCATCTCGTAGAATTCGTCGTTGGTAATTTCAACGCCGCTTTGAATGGTGCGCTCGCCCATTGTCACGGGGATGGGGAGCACTTCGATGCCATAGCGTTCGCGCAGCTCCACGGGAATGTCCGCCGCTGCGTCGGCGTAGATTTTATACTTGGAGATCATCCGAATTCCGTCCTTTCAATTCCTGGTATGAATGAGGAAGCCATCAGAAACCTCTGACCAACGTTGCAAACCCGGTGCCCGTCATCAGCCGGATCAGGATCAGCACGATCAGATGGATGGGATACAGCCAATATCCCAGCCTTCCCGGCAGCCGGAGAGCCGTCTTTGTGCGGCAGAGAATCAGCGGCAGCGACAGCCAGATCATGCCCTGCAGCCGGAAGAAGGCCGACAGAACGGGTCCCAGCCCCTTCCAGGACAGGAAAGCCAGCTGATAGCCGAACAGGCTGTTCACCTGCGAAGAGCTGCTGCCCCAGAAAAGCGCATAGGCCAGGAAGGCGGCGGCCAGTCCTCCTCTGGACTCTCGCGCCATGTAGAGGATCAGAATAAAGGTGAGCCCGCGCCAGCCATAATCCACCTGAACGAAGCCCAGAAGCACATAGCACAGCGCAGGTACCCAGATCTGACTGCCCATGAACCTGGTCCGGATGCCCTGCAGCGCCACCTGCGCGATAAACAGCAGGAAAAGGATGTTCAGATCCGTCCAGGTATGGTTGAGGGCCATCATGTACAGGGGTTGGGACAATACGGCCAGCCCAAGCAGCCTAAGCGCATATCTGAGCGCGTTGTGCGTCTTGACGCTGCCGACCACCAGACACCATGCGTACAGCGGCAGGGCCATCCTGCCGATCATGCGCAATTCCCCCACGCGGGGAAGCACCGCGGCTCCCAGATGGTCGATAAACATAAAGCACAGGGCCAGCACCTTTAAGAACGAGGTGTCCAGGTTGCCGGCCAGCTCGCCGCCGCGTCTCTCCTTCACAGCGATTTCTGACATCGCTTGGATGCCTCCTTTCGGTGCGGTTTTTCCATTATAGCATGTTTCTTCCGGCCTGTCACGGGAAATTGCACGCCTCGCGCCGCCTGCCCCATCCGGTGGAAAAGCGGACATTTGCTGCATATTGACAGATGAGGGCAAGTGATATAAAATATTTTCGATATAGAAGATAATCTATATCGAGCCTTGGACGAGGAGGTGTCTCATGGACTGTTTCAAGGCATCCATTCCTATTTTGAAAGTGCTTTGTGACGAAACACGGCTGAGCATTCTGAGTATGCTCTCCCAGGCCGATATGAACGGCTGCGAGATCACCCGCGCGTTCTGCTTTTCGCAGCCGACCATCAGCTATCACATGAAGCAGCTTGTGGACGCGCAGCTGGTCATGGCCCGCAAGGAGGGCTGCACCGTGGTATACAGCGCCAACCGCGATATCTGGCCCCATGTGCGCGCGCTGCTGGATGTGCTGTGTGCCGCCGCGAAAAAGAAGGGAGAGAAAGCCGATGGCTGAACCCATATTGCGTCTGGATGGGCTGTGCAAGGACTACGGCGAGGGTCTGGTGCTCAGCGACCTGAGCCTTGACGTTTATCCGGGCGAGTTTTTAACGCTGCTGGGCCCCAGCGGATGCGGAAAAACGACCACGCTGCGCATCATCGCGGGGCTGGAGCGCCCCACATCCGGCCACGTGTTTATCGACGGAACGGACGTGACCGGCCTTCCGCCGGAAAAGCGGCCCGTGAACACCGTGTTCCAAAACTATGCGCTGTTTCCTCACATGACCGTCTTTCAGAACATCGCCTACGGGCTGAAGGTGCTGGGCATCAGCAAGAGCGAGCAGAAGGAGCGCGTGATGGCGGCGCTTTCCCTGGTCCGCCTGTCCGGCTTTGAGCGGCGCATGCCCTCCCAGCTTTCCGGCGGCCAGCGGCAGCGCGTGGCCATTGCGCGCGCCGTGGTGCTTCAGCCAAAGGTGCTGCTTCTGGACGAACCGCTGGGAGCGCTGGACCTCAAGCTGCGTCAGGAGATGCAGCAGGAGCTCAAGAGCCTGCAGCAGAAGCTGGGGATCACCTTCGTCTACATCACGCACGACCAGGAGGAAGCGCTGAACATGTCCTCCCGCATCGTGATTCTCAACGCCGGTCACATCGAGCAGATCGGCACGCCGGAGGAGGTCTACGAGCATCCGCGCACCTTGTTTGCGGCGGATTTCATTGGGCAGAACAACCTGCTGCGCGGCACGGTGACGGCTCTTTCGCCGGAAGGGCTGACGCTGGAGGTGAACGGCATTTCGCTCCCTGCGCTGCCCAACGACGCCTTTTCTCCCGCAGCGGGTGAAAAAGCGGCCCTGTGCCTGCGTCCCCAGCGCATCCGCTACGGCAGGGAACCGCAGCACGGAATGGCGCTCAAGGGCATCATCCGCAGCAAGGAATATGTGGGCGGGATGCAGCATACGCAGATCGCTCTTGGCGATGCGCTGGTGCTTAACGCCGTCACCCAGTCCGCCGAGCTGGACAGCTATCCCGTAGGCAGCGAGGTGTACGTGGGCTGGAACCAGCGGCATGCGCCCCTCGTGCCGGATCATTCCGAGGAGGCGGTATGATGGACGCGTCGCAGAAGCAGGACCTGCGCTTCTCCCGGCTGCTCAAGCTGCCCATGTACCTGTGGAGCATCGTATTTGTGTTTGTAGCGCTGCTCTATGTCATTGGGTTGAGCTTTCTCAGCCGAGGCGAGATCATGGGCGTAACGGGCGAGATTACGCTGGACAACTATGCGCGCCTGGCTTCGCCGGACTATGTGAAAGTCCTCTTGCAAAGCCTGAAGCTTGCGGCGCTTACGACGGTCATATGCATTGCGGTCGGCTATCCCTTTGGCTACCTGATGGCGCGGCTGTCGCCGGTGGCGCGGTCCGTGGTGATGCTTTTGATCATCGTGCCGTTCTGGACCAACGCGCTGATCCGCATCTATGGCTGGCGCATACTGCTCATGGGCAACGGCCCCATCAACACGCTGCTGATGAACCTGGGGCTGATTCAGGAGCCGCTCAAGCTGCTCTATACGGATGGCGCGGTATTGCTGGGCATGGTTTATGCGCTGATTCCCTTCATGATTCTGCCGACCTTCACCACCGTGGATAAGCTGGACTTTTCCGTGGTGGAAGCCGCGCGCGATCTGGGAGCGAGCCCGCTGCATGCCTTTTTCACCGTCACCGTCCCCCTCACCCTGCCGGGACTGATGGCGGGCTGTGTGCTGGTGTTCATCCCCTCGATGGGCCTGTTCTTCCTCAACGACCTGCTGGGCGGCTCCAAAAGCGTTCTGGCGGGCGGGCTCATCCAGCAGCTCATCAACAGCCGTGACCTGCCCATGGCGGCCGCGCTGAGCGTTCTGCTGCTGTCAGTGACGGGAGCGGTGATCGCCGTATACCGCAAGGTGGGCGGTACGGGCGACATGAGCATGTTTTAGGAGGGAGCTATGAAAAAGCATTCGATTGGTTCCCTGCTGTTTATCGGGCTGGTGCTGATCATCATGTACCTGCCGATTGCGGTGGTTGTGATCTATTCCTTTAACGCCAATACCGCCCGCATTCCCATCGACTTTACCGGCTGGACCACGGCCTGGTATGGCAAGCTCTTTGAAAACCGGAGCGGCTTTGGCGATGCGCTGCTGCTCAGCGTGCGGGTGGCGCTTTGGGCCGTGCTCATCTCCTGCGTCATCGGCACGTTGGGCGCCATCGGCATGGCCTACCGGGCCGGCGGCCGGCATTCCCGTCTGGATACGGCCATGGAGTCGCTCATGTCCCTGCCGATCATGATTCCGGAGATCATCCTCGGCCTGGCCTTCATGGTGGTCTTTAACGCCATGGGCATCCGCGGCAACGACCTGCGCCTGGTGCTGGCCCACGTCACCTTCTGTATCCCCTATGTGTTTCTCAACGTCAAAAGCCGGCTGGTGGGCATGGACCCGGCCCTGTTTGACGCGGCGCGCGACCTGGGGGCCAGCCCTGCTCGCGTGGTGCGCGACATCACGCTTCCCCTGTGCCGCCCCGCCATCCTCAGCGGCGCGTTTCTGGCGCTGGCCATGTCGCTGGACGACTTTGTGATCAGCTTCTTCGTCTACGGCGCAGGCGAGGGCACGCTCCCCATCAAGATCTATTCCAGCGTCAAGGTGGGCGTTTCGCCGCAGGTCAACGCGCTGTGTACGCTCATCATGGGCGTGGTCTTTATCGCCGTGGCCCTCAGCCGCTACCTGTCCTCCGTGCGCGCCGCGCGCCAGCGCAGGCTGGAACGCCAGGCCCGCGCCGCCTAGAATCCCGGTGTCCCTCGCATGCCGCGTGCTGCGACTGGCATACAGAAACGTTGCGACTCAAAAATGGAACCAAATCCCTGAAAGGAGAAATGGCATAATGAAAAAACTGGTTGCTCTCATGCTTTGCGCGCTGCTGGCGCTTCCCGCCTTCGCTCTGGCGGAGGAGGAAAAGGTGCTCAACATCCTCAGTTGGGAGGGCTACGTGGACGCCGATACCCTGGCCGCCTTTGAGGAAGAAACCGGCATCGAAGTCATCTGGTCCCCCATGGATTCCATCGACAGCATGCTGCTCAAGGTCAGTGAGGGCGGCGGTGCGGATTACGACCTGATCATCTCCAGCGACTACTCCCTGGATATCCTGCGCAAGCAGGGGCTGATCCAAAAGCTGGATATGAGCAAGCTGTCCAATTACGGCAACCTGGACCCTGCGTTCCTTTCGCAGACCTATGACCCCGACAATGAGTATGTCATCCCCTACATGGCGGGCTGCCCGCTGATCATCTATGATCCGGAGCGCGTGCCCTTTGAGATCACCGGCTATGAGGATCTCTGGAACGAGGAGCTGGCCGACAGCGTGGCTGTGCTGGAAAACGCCCGCGTGCTGTGCGGGATCACGCTGAAAACCATGGGCAAAAGCATGAATGAAACCGACCCCGATGTGCTGGCACAGATGAAGGAAAAGCTGATGCCGCTGTATCCCAACATCCGCACCTTCGGCGATATGGAATCCTACAGCGCCGTCACCACCGGCGAGGCCAGTGTGGGCTTCCTTTTCACGCCCTTTGTGTACATGGTGCAGCTGGACCATCCCGAATTCAAGGTGGTCTATCCCAAGGAGGGGCTGGGCTACGGTATCGACGGTCTGGTCATCCCCACGGGCGCCAAGCATGTGGACGCCGCCCATCAGTTCCTGGATTACCTGATGCGTCCGGAAGTTGCGGCCCACAACGCCGAAATGCAGTATTACATGTGCGTCAATCAGGCGGCCCGTGACTATCTGAGCGTTACCTACCGCGAGGCCAGCGTGATGAACGTGCCCGCCGAGCTGCTTGAGGACGCCGAGTTTATCGAAGATGTAGGCGCGACGGAAACCACCTATCAGGAGATTTACACCGCCTTTAAGAACCAGTGAGGACCGTTGCGGAAAGGAAGCGCCCCATGCTTATCAAGAATGCAAAAGCCTTTATCAACGGAGAATTTCACGAGGGCACGGACATTGTGGTCAGTGAGGGCAAGATCGCTGCAATCGGCCAGGGGCTGATGGTAGAAGGCGCGGAGATTCTGGACCTTGAGGGAGATCTGCTGCTTCCCGGCTTTGTAGACGTGCATATTCACGCCTTCATGGGCCAGGATACCATGAACGGCGAGGAAGCCGTGCGCCATATGAGCCGCGAGCTGAAAAAGTTCGGCGTGGCCGCCTTTCTGCCCACCACCATGAGCGCAAGCCCGGAAGACACCCAGGCTGCGCTCAGGGGCATCAAAGCCGTGATGGACCGTCCGGAATCGGATGGCGCCATCGTGCTGGGTGCGCATATGGAGGCCCCCTTCCTGCAGGAAAGCAAAGCCGGTGCCCAGCTGAAGCAATTCTTCGCGCTGCCCTGCGAAGAAACCTGGGCCGCTTATGCCGGACCCTATGCTGATATCGTGCGAATGATTACCATGGCTCCCGAAAAGGAGGGCGCGATGGACTTTATCCGCCGCCTGACGGACAGCGGGATCACCGTCAGCATTGGCCACACCAGCGCGGACGCGGAAACCGTGCATTCGGCCGCCGACCACGGCGCGACCCACGTGACCCACACCTTCAACGCCCAAACGCCGCTCAACCACCGCGCACCCGGCGTACCCGGCGCTGCGCTGGTGGATGACCGGCTCGACTGTGAGGTCATCAGCGACGGCATCCACCTGCATCCGGACGTTGTGCGCCTGCTGATGCGCTGCAAGGGCAAGGAGCACACCGTCGCCATCACCGACGCCATGGAGGCCGCCGGCATGCCGGACGGCAAGTACCAGCTGGGAGGACAGGACGTGTTCGTCAAAGACGGCGCGGCGCGCCTGGCGGACGGCACGCTGGCCGGCAGCACGCTGACCATGGTCCGCGCCTTTCAGAACCTGATTCGTTTTGGCGCCTCGCCCGAGGAGGCCGCTCTCATGACCACCCGCACCCCCGCCCAGTCCATCCGCAACGAGGAAATGGGCGAAATCGAGCTGGGGGCGCCCGCTATCTTCGCCCGCTTTGACAAGCACTATCAGTTTGCCGGCACCATCGGCTGAAGAGAAAAAAACCGCCCCGCGCCTCTCCAAAGGAGCCGCGGGGCGGTTTTCGGTTACATGCCATACGTGGTTTTGAGGTTGAAGCTGACGCCCCATACATAATAGGTGACAATCAGTTCACGCACGGAATGGGTATCCTTGGGCGCCAGAATCTGTACGCTCAGGTCTCCTTCGCTTTTGGCGTCGAGCGACTTGACGCTGAAATCGCCGATTTGCAGAATATCCGTGGCCTGGGGTACCACCTGCACTTCAATCATGTCGATGGGCACCAGACAGTCGTTGCGGATGTGCAGCGTGTAGGTGAGATAGACGTATTCCGAAGGGTCCTCCCATTCCAGGGGCTTTTGATACAAAGTGCCCTGAAAGGTTTCTTCCACCACGGAATTTTTCAGCGCCTCGAAGGCGGCCGGGTCCTGGGCGGCTGAAGTGCCCACCACCTCAACGCCGGTCACCCGTACCTCTGCGGTCAAAAACAGGTAACCCACCATCAGCACCATCACCAGCAGCAGCGATACCGAGGCAATGGCTGCAATTTTCAGGCCGCGCATGGCTGAACCGTCCTTCCTTATTGATTGGCGTCGGAGCCGAGAATGCTGCGGATCTCGTCGATCATTTCCGAATCCTTCATGCGGAATTTGAACTCCACACGGCGCGAGGCGTCCATGTTGATGGAGCCGTCCTCGTTATAGATGGGGTCGGAGTAGCTGCGGCCCTTGGCCGTGAGGATTTCGCGAAGCTTTTCCAGCTGCTCCTCACTCAGGCTGGGCATTTGCAGGCAATAGGTGGCCACGCTGAGCGCTCGCTCCTGCGACAGTTCCAGATTGACCAGATAGGTGCCCTGGGTGTCGGTATGGCCCTCAATGATGATTTCCCCAAGATAGTCAACATATTCGGGCTGAAGCAGCACGCCCAGATAAACGGGGATGAACTCATCCAGCAGGGCGCGGCCGCTGTCCTTGATATTGCTCTTGGCCACATCGAAGAATACGGCGCTTTCAAGCATGATATCGCCGGTGTTGCCATCCACCGTGGCCTTGAGGTCCGCCTGGCTGAGCGCGGCGGTGAGGTCCCGCACGATCTGTGTGCGCACGCCCACCAGATCATCCAGCTTCTGCTGCTGGGTGTTGAGCGCGTCCTGCTGCTGGCCCAGCAGGATGGTGGCATCGGCCAGCTCCTGCTGCTTGCTGGTCAGTTCCTGATTGGCGGCGTTCAGTTCTTCTTCCTTCTGGCTCAGAGCCGTCTGCGCTGCCAGGATGATCTTCTCCTGTTCCTCCAGCGTAAGGCTCTGGTCGTTGAGCAGGCTCTCCTTTTCATCCAGCTGTGTCAGGGCGGCCGTCAGTTCGTTTTGCTTGTCGGTCAGGGCGGCCTGCTGCGCGCTGAGCTCCTCTCGCTGGTCATCCAGCGTCGCCTGCTGCTGCGTTAGCAGCGCGCTCTGCTCATCCAGCTCGGCCGTCTTGGTCTCCAGCATCAGAAAATACTGATACACGCTGTAGCACAAAACCAGCACAAACACCAAAAGCAGCGCCGCCATCATATCGGAATAGCTGATCCAGGACGCGCCGCCATCCGCCTTGCCTGCGCCGCGCCGGACATACCGTCTGCGTGCCATCTGCCACTCTCCTTACAGCTCCGCCGCCGGAGCCTGTGCATCCTCGGAGGGAAGCGTGTTCATTTCATCCGTCAGCAAATCTGCCGCCACCTGCATGCGGCGGAAGGATTCATTCAGCGCATCCAGCCGATCGGCGAGCGCCTGTCCCGAGCTTTCCGCGGTTCCCAGCGCCTCGGCGCGGCTGTAGCGCTCCTTTTGCATCTCCTGGGCAAACGCCTGCATCTGCCGGGCGATTTCCGCGCTGGCCTCCCGGATGGCCTGCGCGTCGGCAGCCATGGCGCGTGCGGCATCCAGCGTGGTCTGCAGGTTCTTCTGGGTTTGCAGCTGGCCCTGATTGACCGCGTTCATCGTGTCGCCCAGCGCGGTCATCTGACCGCTGAGCGACGTGTTCATCTGCTGCACAAACTGCCCCACGATGCGCCGCACGCCGTCTACCTGTTCGCGCGTGGCGCATTTGATAAAGGTGTCCAGCGACTGCGTGAGCGGCGCCATGGCGCGGCCAATGGCCATTTCCAGCGAAGCCGCCACATGATTGCCCACGTTTTCGGCCAGTCGGGCCATGCGCACTTCCTCGTCCTGCTTCTGGCACATCATCTGCACATCGGGCTGAAGCGGACGGGGCATGGCCAGTTCGTAGAAGGCATCCTCAAAATTGTCCAGCGCGCGCACCGCGCGGCCCGCGGACATGCGGTTGAACATGTTGAACAAAAGCGAGCACGAAATGCCCGCCACAGACGTGGCAAAGGCGAAGCGCATGCCGCTGAGCAGCTGGGGAATGCTCTGGATGGTCCCCTCGGCGTTGCTGAAATCCACGCTGGTGAGGCCCTGCATCAGGCCGATAAACGTGCCCAGAATGCCCAGCGAGGTCAAAAGGCCCGGGATGAGTTCCGCCAGCTGGGCATGGCCGGGCTTTTCAACGACGGTTTCCTCGTTGATGTATTCGCGCGTATCGCAGGGAATGCCGCGCATATCCAGCTGTCCGGCGTTGAGCAGAAACTGCTGCCACTCGTTGCGCAGCGACCTGCCCAAAAAGCGCGCTTCCCGCCAGATGGGCCGCTCGCCCGCAGCGGTGCTCTTTTCCAGCTTGATGACCGCGCGGTTGAGAAGCGATGCGTTGCGCAAAAGAGGATAAATGCACTTGCACAGACCTGTCAGGGTCACCAGCGCAATGGCTGCGTAAATCACGATTTCCGTCAGGCTGGACGAAAGCTGGGTCAACGTGGGCACTTGCGGCACCTCCGGTCCGTTTTGATCAAGGGATTCGCCTTGTATTGTAACGCTTTTTTCATACTTTGTAAATACGTACGGAATAACTGAGAAATGTTTGCGAAAAACACAGGCAGCGGCGCATCCTGAGAAGATGACCTGCCGCTGCCCGTGAAATCGCCTTATACAGCGCTTTTCTGCGTGTCCTCAAGACACAGGCTGTCGTCGCGCACGACGGTGATGTTGATGCCGCTCCCCCATCCGCTTTGCTCCAGCACGGACTGAAATAGCGATTCCAGGTTGCGTACCGTCACGCCCCAGGCATTGGCCTGGTATTCCTCGTTTTGGCTGTATTCAGCAAAAAGGCGGTCTTCCGTCTCCTGTTTGATCTCCGCGTAGCGCTCGGGGGTCAGCGGATAGAGCCAGTCGGTCTTTTTCACCTCATCGTCGTTGACCGTAAGCCTGGGATAGGCCGGCGCCGGAGAGGGCAGACGCACTTCCACCGTATCCTCAAGCGCGGAAACCACCGCCTGGCTCAGGTCCACCGTGAAGCTCATCTGAAAGGTGTAAGGCATTTCCACCTTCTGCACCGTTCCCAGCAGCCAGGCATCCTGCGACACGGTCTCCTGCCCGGTCACTTCCACCTCGTAGACGACCAGTTCATTCTTTTCCCGCAGGGTTTCCGAAAAGCGTTCACTGATCCACTGGGTATTGCCGCCGCCAAAAACCCGGATCCAAAGCGTGGGTCCGAAGCGGACCAGCACCATCGCAAGTACGATGCACGCGGCAAAGCCAATCAGCCGTTTTGCAAATCTGATCAACCGATTTCCTCCGTCAGGGCATCCATTTGCCGATTTCCACCAGCAGGCGCACCACCAGCTGCAAAAGCACATACAGCGTTGTCAGCGCGCCCACCATCATCAGATAGCCGCGAAAGAAGCGCGCGACGCGCCCGCGGCGGCGCCTTGCGCCCGGCGCGACGGCAGCCCTTTCATGGGCGTTGGGGGCGGCGGGGCTCCACATGCGCTTTCCTCCTCTGGCGCATTCGTCTTCTCCGTGAATGGCCTTTTTCAGTATACGACAAATTTCGCAAAAAGGCCATAGAAAGGGGAGCCATTTCCCCCGCACACTTGTAAAACCGACTTTTACGGCGTTTCCGCGGTCAGATACTCCTCCACCACATAGCCTTCCGCCACATCCGTGCGCACCTTGACCCACCCCTCCTGCGGGCAGCGCTCCAGCACCAGCAGCTGCTGGCCCTTGTAGAGGCGCATGAGGATTTCGCCGCCCAGGTCCGGCGTGCTGCGCAGGTTGAGCGAACTGTCATCGTCAATTTCGGTGACGGTGGCCAGCCATTGGCCCTCCTGAGGCGTCAGGGTCATGGGCATGAGGGTGGGGCGCGGGGTGGGAGAGGGCGCAGGGCCGGGCGTGGCTGCCAGCGCCATCTCTGGCTGGGTCATCTGCGCGGGCTGTTCCTCATAGCGCATGAGCGTAAGGCCCGGATAGTAGAACGCGATGATCTCCTGATAGGTTTTGCCATGCTCGGCGGCCATCCACTGCGCGCCGCGCTGGCTCATCCCCACGCCATGACCGTAGCGCCGCGCCTCGATGATAAAGGCGTCTTCGGTTTCGCGCACGCTCCACAATTCGTTGTCGTAATGGGCGGTAATGTCCAGTCCCAGAGCCTTTTCCGCCGTGGGAAAAATGTCCATTTCCAGCGTAAAGGGCTCCTCAATGGGGGTAAACGGACCGTAGACCGGGGTAGGAGTCGGGCTGGGCGTAACGGTGACCACCGGCACGAAGCCGGTCGTCTGCACCGCGGTGGGCGTGGGGCTGGGGGTTTCCTCCACCACCTCAAAGAGGCTGACCTCCTCGGCATTGAGGTCCACCACGGGCGCAGGCGCGTTTTTACGGGTGCGGCCGCTGATGGACACGGTCAGTGTCAGGCGGGTCATATACTTGTTGTCCTCGCTCGCGGCACCGGATACGCTCACCGCACTGACCCCGTCCACCCGAACACTTTCGGGCGCGGGATCGTAGCCAAGCGCCGTCAGCTGGTCGAAAAGCTGCGTGGCCAGCAGGCTGCGCAGGGCATAGGGCGCGGTCTCCTCCTCGCCATAGGTCTTTTTCATTTCAAAGCTGCGCACCACGCTGTCGGGATTGGCCACATCGTAGGGATCGTCACCGAAGGCATAGTAGCCGAAATCCTCGTCCGTGGGCCACACGGTTTCCACCAGCTCGGTCTGGCCGCCGTTGCTGGCCGAGTAATAGCACTGCGCCAGCTGGTCGCGGTAAAAGCCGCATACGCCGCGCGTTTCCCGGATGGCCTGCTCGGTTTTGTCGTTTCCGGGCAGATAGCCGCGGTACACCTGATCGTTGGTGGTGTCCACCAGATCGTAGGGCTGCGTGGCATCCTGACTGCGCAGCGCATAGGTGCGGGCTGCGACAGCCTGGGCCTTGAGCGCCTCCAGCGGGAAAGAATCACTCATTTCATAAGGCACCACGCCCAGCAGGTAGTCCTCCACATGCACGCTCAAAACGGGGCGGACCTTTCCGTCCACCACGTCAATCTGCAAATCGCCCGCATAGAGCGCAGGGTAGTTGGTCAGGCGAAAGCCGCTCTCCCCTTCCGCCTCGTCGCGCAGCAGCGTGACGTTCTGCCCGGCCAGCTGGCTCATTCCCTCATAGTACAGGTAGAGCGCGCTGTCCCTGAGCAGCACGGCCACCTCGCTGCCCGCCTGGAAATGCAGCCGGGCGCCCTGCTGCGTGGTCACGCTGTAAGGCGAGATCAACGTCAGATCCATGCGGCCGCTCAGGTTCAGGCGGCTCAGATAGACACGTACCGTTTGATCGCGCGTGCCGGCAGAAGGCAAAGTCTGCTCCTGCGCACACGCCGCGCACAGCGGCAGCACCAGCGCAATCATCAGCGCCAGGCAGCGGCGAATGGACCGTCGTTTGCAAAGCATGATAAAGCGGCCTCCTTTGACAACAGGACGAACGGTTTCGCGCATAAAACGCGGAGCAGTGCGCTTTGCCTGCAGGTAAATCCATACGGATGCACCGCCCAGAGGTATGGTACCATGCCCCGCGGAAAATGGCAAGCGGCGCACGCCTGCGCGCGCGCGTCATACCCTGAAAACAGGGTACGGAGGCAGCCCCCCTTCGGCCCCGAACGTAGATAGCAAGGTGGTGCGATCCTGATGGAACAAGCCTTTACATTGGATAGGCTCGAAAGCGGCGAAAGCGCCTGCGTTGTGCAGTTGACCGGCACGGGAGCGATGCAGTCCCGCCTCTGTGACCTGGGTTTTACGGAGAACAGCCGCGTGACCTGCCTGTTCTCCTCCGTATTTGGCGACCCCAGGGCCTACCGCGTCCGGGACACGGTTGTGGCGCTTCGCAGCGGCGACGCGCGCACCGTTTTGTGCCGTGCAGACGGAGGCGCAAGATGAGCGCCCTGCGCGTCGCCCTGTGCGGCAATCCGAACGTGGGCAAAAGCACGGTGTTCAATGCGCTTACCGGCCTTCGGCAGCACACGGGCAACTGGGCCGGCAAAACGGTTGATACCGCGCGCGGACTGGTGCGAGGAAGCGCAGTGGACTGGACGCTCACGGACCTGCCGGGCGCCTATTCGCTGCTCAGCGGTTCACCGGAGGAAATGGTCGCAAGCGACTGCCTGACCTTTGAAGCGCAGGACGCGGTGATCGTCGTATGTGACGCCACCTGTCTGGAGCGCAACCTGAACCTGGCCCTTCAGGTAGCGGAGGCGTGTCCGCGCATGGTGCTCTGTGTCAATATGATGGACGAGGCGCGCTCAAGGGGCCTGGAGGTGGACATCGCGCTGCTGGAACAGTTGCTGGGACTGCCCGTGGTAGGCGTAAGCGCCCGGAACCGGCAGGGACTGGACCGGCTCAAGCAGCGCGTGGAGGAGGTCGCAAAGGCGCAGGCGCCTGCGCAAGCCGCGGCTGCCCTTCTTCTTTCCTATCCCGAAGCGGTAGAGCAGGCGCAAAGCGTAATTGCACACGAGATTCAAAAGGCCGCCCCCGCGATTGAATCGGCAGGAACCGCCCGCTTCGCCGCACTTCGCGCCATGACCGGCGACGACGGATTTCTTGCACATCTGCTGTCCGAGGCAAAGGCTTCCGAGCGCGACCCGCTCAGAAATACGATTCAGCAGCAGAAAACCGCGCTGGAACGCGCCGGTTTCTTCAGGGAAAAGCTGGCCGAAGCCGTCGTCTCCGAAGGGTATCGCGCCGCGGGCGAGCTGTGCCGCCGCGTGGTGCGCCGGCCTTTGCAGTCATCCGCCGATCTGCGGCAGCTGCGCATCGACCGGCTGCTGGCCCGCCGGCATATCGGCATTCCGCTCATGCTGGCGCTGCTGGGCGTGGTGCTGTACCTGACCCTGTCGGGCGCCAACGTACCTTCGGCCTGGCTGAGCGAAACGCTGTCCGGCTTTGAGCCCCGTCTTTCCGCGTGGCTGCTGGGCGCGGGCGCTCCCCTGTGGCTGACGGATGCGCTGGTATCAGGCGTATACCGCGTGACCAGCTGGGTGGTTTCGGTGATGCTGCCGCCCATGGCGATTTTCTTTCCGCTCTTTACTTTGCTGGAGGACCTGGGCTTTCTCCCTCGCGTGGCGTTTCATCTGGACCGCTGCTTCCAGCGCTGCCGTGCCTGCGGCAAGCAGGCGCTGTGCATGTGCATGGGGCTGGGCTGCAACGCCGTGGGCGTGATGGGGTGCCGCATCATCCAAAGTCCGCGCGAGCGGCTGATCGCCATTCTGACCAATGCCCTGATGCCCTGCAACGGCCGTTTTCCCACATTGATCGCCCTGATCACGATGTTCTTTATCGCGGTGGAGGGGCCGCTGGGCTCGCTGCTGGGCGCGGTGATGCTGCTGGGGCTGATCGTGCTGTGCGTGGGGGTGACGCTGGGTTGCTCCCGGCTTCTGTCCGCCACGGTGCTCAAGGGAATGCCCTCCGCCTTTGCGCTGGAGCTGCCGCCCTTCCGGCGTCCCAAGGTCGGTCAGGTGCTGGTACGGTCTGTGCTGGACCGCACGCTGTTTGTGCTGGGCCGTGCGGTTACGGTGGCTGCGCCGGCCGGTCTGGTCATCTGGCTGCTGGCCAACCTGCGCGTGGGCGACATGCAGGTGCTGCGTCTGCTGGCGGATGCGCTGGACCCCGCCGGACGGTTTCTGGGCATGGACGGCGTGATTCTGCTGGCTTTCATTCTGGGCTTTCCCGCCAACGAGATCGTGCTGCCCATCATGCTGATGACCTATCTGAGCCAGGGAACTCTGGTGGAGGCACAGGGGCTGGACAGCCTGCGGGCGCTGCTGGTGGCCAACGGCTGGACGCTGAAAACCGCCATGTGCGTGGCGCTGTTTGCCCTGTTTCACTGGCCCTGCTCAACGACGACGCTGACGGTTTACAAGGAGACGCACAGCCTGAAATGGACGGCTGTCGCAGTGCTGCTTTCCACGCTGGCGGGGGCTGTGCTGTGCGCGCTGACCGCGGGCATCGGCAACATGCTCGGCTTCTGACGGGCATACAAAGCAAGCGGGCGGGGAGGTTTTTCTCTCCCCGCCCCTGATGCGCCGGGAATATCCACCCGGCTTCGGAAATGCTTCTTCTTATTTTTTACTGAGCCGCGCAAATCTCATCCAGCCCGGCAGCAAATGCCTCCGCCGTCAATTCGCCCAGCGCAAACTGCGAGCGCAGCTTCTCCTGCTTTGTATAAGCGTCGGTCGTACGGATGGGATTTGTGCAAAAATACAGCCATTCGGGACGGTAGGCGTCCTGCCATTCACGGGTGAGCACATACCCGTCCACCCCTTCAGGCGGGGTGAACTGGCTATCGGGAATATCCTTGTACAGCTCGCTGTTGCGGCGGCCCTCGCCGGTCTTGTACGTCTGGCTGGCGATAAAGCCCATGGCGACGTCCGCATACGGGCTTCCCTTGCGCACGACGAACAGAAAGCCATAGGCCTTGATGCGGGCCGGCTCATCGGCGGTCAGGCGCATGGGGAAGGCGTTGGTATACAGGTCCTCCGGTCCGCCGTAGCCGGTCCCGCCGCTGAAAAGCCCATCATAGAGCGAAAGTGCGTCCGCTGTGGGCTTTCCTTCCGCTCTGGCGAGCGCCCGACCTGTTTCGAGGGCCCGGTCGGCCAGCGCGATAAATTCCGGCGTGTTGAAAATCAGCGCTTCGCCCGCCGCCTGATGGCGCATGATCCAGGTATCCAGCAGAAGATCCGTCAGCCAGAGGGTATAGCGCCGATCATCCATCAAATAGCCACATGAACGGAGCGTGTTGAGGCAAATGTTGCCCGCCTCGCCTGCCTCCGCCCTTTCGGCCCATCGGCCGGCGAATTCCAGCAGCTCTTCATAGCTCTGTGGTGCGTCAGCCGTATCCAGCCCGGCCGCCGCCCACGACGCGGGGATGACATGCATGCCAAAACCATATACGCCATACAGCATGCCGTAGACACCGCCGTCCTCGCCGGTCACCAATGCCTGAAACGGCTTGTACATCTGCGAAAGAGCAGCGCAGATATCGGTGTTTCCGCTCAAATCTTCCACAAGCCCGCTTTTGAGAACCTTTTCAAAATCACAGAGGGAGCTTTCCAGCATCAGCAGGTCAGGGCCGTCCTCGCTTTGAAGGGCCTCAAGCACTTGCGCGGTATGCGCTCCGCCTGTTCTCCAGGAATCGGCTGTATCATAGAGGTTTTCATATTTGACGTCGGGGTGATGTTCCTCAAGCCAGTCCTCCACCAGATTCATGGCGTTGGTCACGAAGCGGAAGGGGACGGTTTCGGCGCAGGCCGGTGCAAACAGGGACGTGATGGGACACAGGACCAGCATCAGCACAATGATGCGTTTCATAACACGCACTCCTTCTTTCTGTTTGGTTCATTCGGGACACACGTCCCTTCATCTCTCCCGGCAGATTTCATCCAGCATGGCGGCGAACGCTTCCGCCGTCAGCTCACCTCCGGCAAACCTGTACATGGCCCCTTCGGACCGCTGAACCTGACGGGCCTGAAAAAACGGTTCCACATCGAAAAACAGCCATTCAGGGCGGTAGTGCTCCTGCCACTCACGGGTCAGGACATCGCCATTCGGGGAATAGGAAAAGTCGGGCGTACCGTACTGGCTTTCCTCGACTTTCTGAAACAGCATGCATTTGCGGGGCTGCCCATCTTCGGGACAGGTCATGTCGGCGATCAGCTCGCGGCATACCTGCGCGTAGGGGCTTCCCCTGCGCACGACGTAGAGAAAGCCATAGGCTTTGACCCGGACGGGCTCGTCCGTCGTAAGCCGCATGGGAAAGGCGTTGGTATACAGGTCCTCGGGGCCATAGGGCACATTTCCGCCATTGATATAAAGCGAGAGTGAGGCGGTGCCGGGCTTCTTTTCCGTCTGGACCAGTGCGCGGCCCAGCTCGCGGACACGGTTCGCCAGAGCGATAAACTCCGGTGTGCTGAAGCGGAAAGCTTCCCCCGCCGCCTGCTGCCGCATGACCCAACAGCGCCAGAGAAGACCCGTCAGCCAGAGGGTGTAGCGCCGCTCGTCCCTTGGATAGCCGGCAAACTGGATCGTGTTCAGCCTCACGTTTCCCACGCTTCCTTCCTCTACCAGCGCCATCCACTTCTCGGCGAAGTCCAGCAGCTCCTCATAGCTTTGGGGCACGTCCGACACATCCAGTCCCGCAGCTTCCCACGCGGCGGGTGCGATCAGCGTGGGGCTTGCATGCACCCGTTCAAACATGCCATAAATAGCCCCATTCTCGCCGCTGACAAAGCGCCGGAACGGCTCGTATTGCTCCGAAACTGTTCGCCGGATATCCGCATTTCCGCTCAAGTCCTCCACAAGCCCGCTGCCCAGCACCCTGGCCAGGTCGTAGGCATTGCTGTCCAACAGGTACAGGTCGGGGCCGTCCCCGCTTTGCAGTTCGTCCAGCAGGCGGTCCGTCAGGCTGGCGTAGTCTCCGGGAGAATAGTCGTAGTCAAAATGCAGGTTTTCATGAGGAATTTCGGGCACATGCTCATTGAGCCAGGCCGAAACCTCCCCGTTGTCGTTAACCAGTAAGCGCAGAGGACGCGCCGCTGCGCGGGCGGGCGCGAACTGGGCCGCCAGCAGGGTCATCGCCAGCACAAGCGCGGCGATTCGTTTCATTGTGCAGGATTCTCCTTTCACGGAAAAATGAGTTCAAAAAGCCGGACGGGCCAGCCGCCCGGCAAGGGCAGATTAGTTCAGATGTGCGATCGTTTCCCCGCCCACGACCGTCACCTCGTCGGGAAGCGTCTCCAGCGAGGCGGGCACCTCCAGCGTTGCCACGGGCAGCGCCTCCGCGTCAGGGCATATGGACAGGCTCAACCCCATCGGCAGTGGCGCGCCGTCCGCGTCGCAGATGCTAAGGGTATGCAGCACGTCCAGCGCCTCTTCCCTGGTCATCCCCTCGGGGGCGGAGAAGGTGGCGCAAAGGTACACGCCGGTCGCGTACCGCTCGCCACGCACGCTTTCCAGCGTCAGGCCGTCAAACGTGGCGTTTTCCTGCGGCAGGTAGGTCTTTTCCTCCAGAAGCGGGGCCACGGGCAGCGTCACTTCCTCCCGCGCCTCCCACTTTTCAAGCCTTTCACCCGTAATGGGGTCAAACTGCGTAACGGCCATGTACAGCGTGGCGTTCAGGTTGCCATCCACACTTCCGGGTGCCAGCATGGGCATGTTGAAGTAGACGATGGTGCCGTCCTCATTCCACAGGGCGTCCTCCATGGAACCCAGGTCGATTTCCGGGGGCAGCTCCACCAGCGCGCGCACGCCGTAGAGGGGCAGATCCAGCTCCTGCGCCGCCTCCAGCCACGTCTCCTGATAGTCCGAGAGGGAATAGAGGTTTGCGACGGTATCGGTGATGGCGCTGACAGAGTCGTAAATGTTGGTGTCGTTGGCGTAGAGCGCCTCGCCGCCGTCGGTCAGCCGAATGGCGGCGGAGCTTAGGACGATGCGCTTGTCCGTAAGCATCTGTTGATAGGTAAAGGTCATGGGGCCCACCTGATAGGTTTTGGACTTGCTGGCCGTTAACGCCTCCTGCGCCGACTTGGGGACAGCAATTCCGTACTGCTGATCGTAATAATCAATCCAGCCCAGCCGGACGGCCGCATAGGCCACCGCCATGGCCGCGATCAGGATGACGGCCGCGATCAGCGCGGCCCGATAAGAGAAGCGTTTCACAGGCTTTTCCTCCCCGACGGAGCGGGCGGCGTCCATCAGCGCGCGGTGGCAGGATTCCGGTACGGGACGAAAGGCCCGCTTTAGGTCCAGATGTTCCAAATCGCGTTTCATTCTGCCTCCAGCTCCTTTCTGAGTTGTTCCCTTGCGTTGTGAAGCCGGCTCCGGATGGTGGACTGTGGAAGGCGCAGCGCCTCGGCGATCTCGGCATAGCTCATGCCCTCGGCGTAGTGCAGAACCAGCGGCAGGCGCAAGCGCTCGGGCAGCTGTTCCAGCGCCATGGCCAGGCCGGGGTCCCGCGGTGGCACGGACTGCTCCGGGACTTCTTCCATAACGACGATGCGACGGTGCCTGCGACGGGTATCATAGCAGGTGTTGATAAGGATTCGCGTCACCCATGTGCGGAAGTAGCGGTCCTCGCGCAGGGTATGCCGCTTTTCCCATGCGCGAAGCGCCGTATCCTGCAGTGCGTCGCGGCAGGCGTCGTCATTTTGCAAAATGGTATACGCCACGCGGTAGAGCATCGCATGGTGCGCCTCCAGCTCCTCCACAAAGAAGTCTTTGTCCATTCCCCCACCCCCTTCGTAACGTTACACCCTTTAGACGGTTCAGGGCAAGCAATCCTCACGGCCAAAGAAAAAACTTTGCAGAAATCCGCAAAAAAAGTCCGCACCTTGCGGCCGCAGGTCCTGTGCGGGTGAAAAAAAGCAGGCTTTTTCGATTTATGGGAAAAACAGGATA